>Ga0163109_10000060_pt1 | contig 88088 bp, 73 predicted proteins | sample CRUFie1St13metaG_FD_108704 | JGI IMG/M metagenome (GOLD analysis project Ga0163109, IMG submission 108704) | Marine microbial communities from the Costa Rica Dome - CRUD Field 142mm St13 metaG | ecosystem: Environmental > Aquatic > Marine > Oceanic > Photic zone | place: Costa Rica: the Eastern...
ACCAACGGATTTGCCAGACCCAGTCGTACCGGCCACCAGAAGATGGGGCATTTTTGCGAGATCGACAATGACGGGCTTGCCGACTATATCGTGACCCAGAGCCATACTGAGCGCCGAACCTGCTCGGTCGAATTCAGGAGAGCTGAGAACCTGGCTTAATTGGATGATCTCGCGTTTCTCATTGGGAATTTCTATGCCGATCACGGTCTTGCCGGGGATGACTTCCACGACTCTGACGGAGACTACAGCTAATGACCGGGCCAAATCTTTAGCCAAGTTTGTGATCCGGCTGACCTTCACACCCGGTGCAGGCTGAACCTCAAACCGGGTGATCACCGGGCCCGGATTGACCGCGGTTACTTGAATTTCAATGCCGAAGTCGCCGAGTTTTAACTCCAGAAGCTTGGACATGGCTTCCAAAGATTCCTTGGAAAAGCCGGATTCATGGATTTCCTGCCAGGCATCAAGCAGGCTGATTGCGGGCAGTTCCTTCACAGACGGAGTCTCGAACAAAGTGCCCTGCCGCTCTTTTTCAACCCTTATGCTTTTAACCGCTTTTATACGCGGAGGTTCCTTTATTGTGGGAGGGACCCTTTTTTTCTCCTTTTCGATATGTATGTCCAAGACTTTCTTTCGGGATTCCAGTCGCGCTTTGACTGCAAGTGTCTGCTTGCGCTGTTCAAGCCATTTTTGCCCTTTCTCATTTAGCAGGCTGATTGCCCCCAGCGTCCACGCTCCAAGTTTGTCGATCACATTCAGCCACGAGATTGAGGCCGAAATTGTCAGACCGAATAGAAATATAGCGAAGAGGAGTAAGGTGCTGCCTAGGCTAGCGAAAAGCGGCAGGCTGAGATCAACCACAACTGAGCCCAAGACCCCTCCAGCGATGTAGGGAACATCGTCCACTACGTTGAAATGGATGGTTGCCAGCCCACATGAAGCCAGCATCAAGAGAGAGTAGCCCAGTGTTCTGAAGCCGAGAATGGCCCAGGAGAATTCCGCGCTGAGTTGCTCTTCGCGAAAGGATGTGTATACCTTGTAAGCGAGCAAGAAGGGAAAGCCAAAAGCGAGATAGCCGAAGACATGGAGCAAAGTATCTGCCATCCAGGCCCCGTAAACCCCAACAGCATTTGCGACATCCTCATTGGAACCCGTAGTCGTAAAACCCGGATCCTCAGGTGAGTAGCTCAGCAGCGCGATGGTAAGATACAGCGCCATCAGAGAGCAGACTATCAGGGCCCCCTCACGAGTTAAGCGCTGCATGAGGGTTTGGGCTTTGTCGTTCGGCTCTGAATTCTGCACGGTGTTATCTTATTAAATTAATATGATAAAAGTTATATCTTCAAACTTTCTGGATATCCTGAAAAGGTTGCCGGCTTCCTGCTTCTCCAGCATCACGGCTGTGTGAAGACGGGTAGCTGGCAAGACAGGTAGTCATAGCTATGTATCGTGCAATAGTGCCAGATAATTAAGGGGTCAGGGCCGTTATTCTCCAGACGTTTTTTTTACCTGCAGCCCATGTCCTGCTAGTGCCTGTGTGCCTCAAGAGGGTAAAATGCATACTTAGATGCCGTATATTCGTTTACGTCAAAGCCGATAAAAACTGAGCCACAGGAATGAGCCAATGACAGACCATCAACACCATCGCCTAATCATTCTTGGATCTGGCCCCGCTGGTTATACTGCCGCGGTTTACGCAGCGCGTGCGAACCTCGATCCGGTTCTCATCACCGGCCTGATTCAGGGCGGTCAGTTAACCACTACGACAGATGTCGACAACTGGCCAGGTGATGTCGAAGGTTTGCAAGGGCCAGACTTAATGCTTCGAATGAAGAGTCATGCCGAACGCTTTGATACGGAAATTATCTATGATCATATAAACTCAGTGGACCTTAAGCAACGTCCGTTCCTGCTGGACGGGGACAGCGCCCGCTACAGCTGCGATGCGCTGATCATAGCGACGGGTGCTTCAGCTCAGTATCTGGGGCTCGATTCAGAGCAGGCATTTATGGGGAAAGGCGTCAGTGCCTGCGCGACCTGTGATGGCTTCTTTTACCGAAACAAACCGGTAGCGGTTATTGGCGGTGGTAATACCGCTGTTGAAGAGGCGCTCTATCTGTCGAACATCTGCTCTCATGTGACTCTGGTACACCGTCGAGATGCACTGCGCGCCGAAAAGATCTTGCAAAAGAAGCTGTTCGAGCGGGAAGAGGAAGGCAAGGTGTCGATACAGTGGAATCACATCCTGGAGGAAGTACTCGGAGACGACATGGGGGTAACGGGTGCCCGACTACGCGAGGCCACCAGCGGAGAGTCGGTCGAAATAGCCGTAGACGGCGTCTTTATTGCCATAGGACATGTGCCAAACTCTGACATCTTTAAAGGCCAACTGAACATGAAAAATGGCTACGTGATGGTAAATACCGGGCTAGACGGCATGGCTACACAGACGAGTATCCCCGGTGTATTCGCCGCTGGAGACATCGCGGATCAGGTCTACCGTCAAGCGGTGACCAGCGCCGGGTTCGGCTGCATGGCGGCACTGGACGCCGAGAAATTTCTCGACGATTAGTTTTCGCGATGCCATTGCCCTGGTTAGATCCGATGGATGCACCCGTTTTTCCGTGTACTTCACGGGCGTTGGCAGATCCCAATGGATTGCTGGCCGCTGGCGGCTCACTAGACGCTGACTGGCTACTTGCGGCATACAGTGAAGGAATTTTTCCTTGGTATGAGCAGGGTCAACCGTTACTCTGGTGGGCCCCCGACCCAAGGCTGGTTCTGGAACCCGGCCGAGTCGTCGTCTCACGCAGCCTTAGAAAGCTGATCCGAAAACGGATTTACCGGATTTCCTTCGATACAGCTTTTACGTCTGTGATAGAAGCTTGTCAAACTTCAGGGGCCCGAAAAAACGCTACGTGGATCACATCCGAAATGAGGGCGGCTTACGTCAATCTCCACAAGCTCGGTCACGCACATTCTGTTGAGGTATGGCACGACGAGTCTCTGGTAGGTGGGCTTTACGGCATTGCGCTTGGCAAGGCATTCTTCGGTGAATCCATGTTCAGTGTGCAGCCAAATGCTTCGAAATTAGCACTAGTGGCCCTAGCGCAGCAACTTGAGGCTCGGGGATTCGGCTTGATTGACTGTCAGGTTCATTCCGATCACTTGGTTTCGATGGGGGCAGAGACGCTTTCACGTCGAGACTTCCAAAAATCGCTGACCGTCCTCCTGTCCTGTGAAGAACAGTCCGGACCTTGGAAAACACCGCCAAACAACCTAATGGAAAACCCGAGCTGAGTATGCAGTCGAACAACAGGCCTCTCAGCTCGATAAGGTTGTTCCGGACTTCACAGCACCCGTGTAGCTATAAATCATCAGAAGAAGCGGCGACAGTTTTCGTCGACCCTGACCTGGTCATCGATAAGCGTCTCAACAGCAAACTGAGTGAACTGGGTTACCGACGAAGTGGTGCGCACCTATACAGGCCCGATTGCGACCGCTGTTCAGCCTGCATATCCTGTCGAGTGTCTGTTAGTGATATGAAGTTTTCCCGCAGTCAGCGACGCACCATCAAACGGAATGAGATGTTATCTGTTGTTGAACGAGCTGATTTAAACAGCGCAGCGGCTTTCGATCTGTATCGCCGGTATGTTGACAGGCGACATCAGGGCGGAGATATGTTTCCGGCAACAGTTGAGCAATTTGAAGCGTTTATCAAAACAAAGACCGTCGATACGCGTTTTTTCTTATTTTACGAGGGTCAGAGGCTGATAGCCGTCAGTGTGGTTGATTTTTTGGAGCATGGCTTGTCCGCGGTGTACACCTTTTTTGAGCCGGATTTGCCTCAAAGGTCGTTGGGAAACTTTGTCATTCTTTGGCAAATCAATAAATGTCGGGAATTAGGATTGCCTCATCTTTACTTGGGGTACTGGATCAAAGGATGCGATAAAATGGAATACAAAAGTAAGTTCAGACCGTTGGAGTTTTTGATAGACGGACACTGGACCAAGAGTACCTGACTGCGTTTCTCAATACGCATCCAATAGCTTTTGCGTCAAACGTGAAATTCCGGCACAATGCGCGACTTTTAGAGAGACTTGAGTGACCTATGGCCAAAGAAGACCAAATTGAAATGGAAGGCGAAGTGGTGGATACGCTTCCTAACACCATGTTCAGAGTCAAGCTGGAGAATGGACATATCGTGACCGCCCATATCTCCGGCAAGATGCGCAAAAACTACATTCGCATCCTTACTGGCGACCAAGTACGTGTAGAACTCACGCCTTATGACCTGACAAAGGGCCGCATCACCTATCGAGCCAGATAGCCCAGAACGGCAGCTATTGACGACCTGTCATCCACCCTCGGCAAGGGCGCGCCTCTTCCTTTTAGCGTTAGCTTCTACGCGAATCTCAATCGAATCGGCAGCGGTTACGAAAACGTCGCCACCCTCTGTAAGCTCGCCAAACAGGATGTCTTCCGCCAGCGCTTTCTTGAGTTTCTCTTGAATTAGACGGTCCATCGGCCTTGCTCCCATGGCCTCGCTGTAGCCATGCTCGACAAACCAGTCGCGGGCGCTTTCTTCTACATGAAGCACCACACCTTTCTCATCCAGTTGCACCTGAAGGTCTACCAAGAATTTATCAACGACAGTCCTGATCGTTTCAGGTGACAGTGAGCCAAACTGAATAATGCCATCGAGCCGGTTGCGGAATTCTGGCGTGAAGGCTTTCTTGATCACGCCCATCCCATCTGAACTGTGATCTTGTTCTGTAAAGCCTATTGACGCACGGGCCATCTCCTGCGCGCCAGCGTTAGTCGTCATGATCAAAATGACGTTACGAAAGTCGGCTTTACGACCGTTATTGTCGGTCAGAGTGCCATGATCCATCACCTGTAACAGCAGGTTAAATACATCCGGATGAGCTTTCTCTATTTCGTCAAGCAGAAGAACGCAATGCGGGTTTTTAGTGACTGCTTCGGTCAGTAGTCCTCCTTGATCGAACCCGACATATCCCGGCGGTGCACCAATTAAACGGGACACTGTATGTCGCTCCATGTATTCGGACATGTCAAATCGCAACAGCTCTATGCCCATGATCTTTGCCAGCTGGCGACTGACCTCGGTCTTGCCGACGCCGGTCGGCCCGGAAAACAGGAATGAACCGATAGGCTTGTCTTGGTCGTTCAAGCCCGCCCGAGAAAGTTTGATAGCTGTTGCAAGCGAGTCGATTGCTTCATTCTGACCGAAGACCACCATCTTCAAGTTGCCTTCTAAATTCCTTAAGGCCGCAACGTCAGAACTCGAGACGTGCTTAGGCGGAATCCGAGCAATGCTAGCAACTACCTTCTCCATGTCGGTAGCTTGGATGAGTTTTTTCCTTTTGCTTGCTGGTTGCAACTGCTGGAAGGCACCGGCTTCATCGACTACATCAATTGCTTTATCAGGCATGTAGCGATCATTTATGTAGCGATCGGCTAATTCTGACGCTGCTTTGAGTGAACTGTCGCTGTATCGAAGTTTATGGTGTTCTTCGAACCTCGGTTTCAGTCCTTTCAAAATTTTGTATGTCGTTTCGACATCCGGCTCTTCGACGTCAATTTTTTGAAAGCGGCGAGACAGGGCCCTATCCTTATCAAATATGCCCCGATATTCCTGATAGGTCGTGGAGCCAATGCAGCGAAGCTGGCCAGAAGTCAGTGCTGGCTTGAGCAAATTTGAGGCATCCATGACACCGCCGGATGCGGCGCCAGCGCCAATAATTGTGTGAATTTCATCGATGAACAGCACTGCATTTTCGTCTTTTTTAAGCTCGCCAAGCAACGCCTTGAAGCGCTTTTCAAAGTCCCCTCGATATTTGGTGCCGGCAAGCAACGCGCCGAGATCTAGAGAATAGATTACACTGTCCGATAAAACATCGGGGACCTCCTGTTCGACGATCAGTCTGGCCAACCCTTCTGCAACTGCTGTTTTACCTACGCCAGACTCGCCAACGAGCAATGGGTTGTTTTTGCGCCGCCTGGAAAGAATCTGAATCACGCGGGTGACTTCGTCAAGTCTGCCAATCAACGGGTCAATTCTCCCAGCTTCCGCTTCGCTATTCAGGTTAGTTGCGAAGCTTTCGAGCGGGCTGATTCGATTTGCAGCAGATTCGCCTTCTTCCTGCTGTTCCGCACCCGGCTCACTGGTTTCGCCTTCGCCGGCAATCTTTGATATTCCGTGCGTTATGTAGTTGACGACATCGATCCGGGCAATGTCTTGCTGTTTCAAGAAGAACACCGCCTGACTCTCCTGCTCGGAAAAGATCGCTACCAGCACGTTAGCCCCTGTGACCTCTCGTTTTCCCGAGGACTGAACGTGGAAGACTGCCCGCTGCAGCACACGCTGAAAACCCAGCGTTGGCTGTGTTTCCCGGCTGGCTTCGCTCTCGGGAATTAGAGGGGTTGTTGAATCGACAAATTCGGCAAGTTCGTTCCGTAAATTCGGCAAATCGCAGTCAATAGCTGAAAGCACATTTGTGGCGATCTCGTTGTCGAGAAGAGCCAATAGGAGATGCTCAACAGTCATAAATTCATGACGCTTTTGTCTCGCACCTTTGAACGCGCTGTTGAGCGTGGTTTCTAAGTCTTTACTGAGCATAGAGCTTCCGATTATGAATGGGGGTTCGCTTCACCGGTCGACTTCAACTGAGCACAGTAGAGGCTGCTCACACTCCCTTGAGTAGTCATTAACCTGTGCCGCTTTGGTCTCGGCGACGTCCTTGCTGTAGACACCACAGACACCCTTTCCCTCAGTATGAACCTTGAGCATGATCTGAGTCGCTTTTTCAACGTTCATCCCGAAGAACGAACGCAGTACATCTACGACGAAGTCCATTGGCGTGTAGTCATCGTTAACCAAGATAACTTTATATAGAGGGGGCTTTGTGAGCTTCGGCTTTTCAGTGGTCGCTGCATAACCAACATCATGGTTGTCACCCGTGTCGCCATCACCGGAGCCGGTAGACTGTTTGGACGACTGTTTAACTGTCGCTGGGGTCAGCACGAGAGCCTCTGAAAGTCGCTGTTGCGTTTTTGGGAACTGCTTCAGCAAAGCAGGAACGCATTGTCTGTTAGATTGACCGTCATGAAAAGAGCCGATAGACAGGCTTGGACAGTCTCACCTAAAATTGCCAGACACGAGGTGATACGCTTATATGTCACGGTTAGATGTACCGGCATCGCAGATACACACCTTTGACATGGCATTGCGTTTGGGTTACACATACACGTTAGAGGAGTTCAATCTCACTCTAGGGACAAAATAATAAAAGTCAGGAAACAATAAGCACGGAGCAGGATATGAGTACCGGGCAGGTTAAATGGTTCAACAATGCAAAAGGGTTTGGATTCATACTTCCGGACGACGGCGGTACGGATTTGTTCGCACACTACTCTGCGATCAGCATGGATGGCTATAAGACCTTAAAAGCAGGTCAGTTGGTCACTTTCGATGCAGTGGATGGCCCAAAAGGCCTTCATGCGGCAAACATCCGGGCAGTCGAGTCTGCAAGTGACGATCATGTGGTTCTGTCGGATAGCGTCGATGAGGCGGATTTGGTGGAACCAATCACAGCTGACCTCGCTAGCGAGCCTGAAGAAGTGCTAGAAGAAGCGACTGCCTAGCGCGCACGCAGTCCAGTCTGCGAAGTAGTATTGGCTGACCGGTCGTACGGCGTTGCTGTGCGCATGCTGATTCTATGGCCCAGATTATTCTATTCAACAAACCGTTTGGGGTTCTTTCTCAATTTACCCCCGAAGCCGGTCATCCGTGCCTAGCCGACTATATTGATCAGCCAAGCGTCTACCCTGCCGGCAGGCTAGACCGAGATTCTGAGGGCTTACTCCTGCTCACAGACGATGGGAAGCTTCAGCAGCGGCTCTCGAATCCGCGGTATAACAAGAAGAAACACTACCTAGTTCAAGTTGAAAGAGAGATATCGGAGGAGGCTTTGAATCGGCTCTGTGAGGGGGTGATATTGAAAGATGGTCGGTCTCTGCCCGCATCAGCGGCACGCATCGAAGCACCTGATTTGTGGCCGCGTGTGCCGCCGATTAGAGTTCGACAGACTGTGCCTACCTCGTGGTTGAGCCTGACGTTACAGGAGGGTCGAAATCGCCAGATCCGCCGCATGACTGCCGCGGTCGGCTATCCGACCCTCAGACTCGTTAGGGTGCAGATTGCCAATTGGCACCTTGAAGATCTTCAGCCCGGACAGTGGATTTCGACAACTGCCCCGCAGTAGGCCAAACGCAACCTAGTCCTGCCATCGCTTGAGCGCATCGATATCGCTTACGCGACTCTCGATCCACCGACTTTCGGACAGGCTGGTTTGTTTTTTCCAGAAAGGCGCTCGGCTCTTAAGAAAATCCATAATGAAGTCAGCCGACTCGAATGCCGCATGTCGGTGCCTGCTAGCTGTGGCTACAAGAACAATCTGATCCCCCGGATAGAGTTCTCCTATCCGATGTAGGATACGCACGCCCAGTAGCGGCCACCGTTTAGACGCTTGCTGCGAGATCGCCTCGAGCTGTTTTTCCGTCATGCCGGGATAATGCTCTAAAAATAAGCGCTGAGTTTTATCGGAGCCGTCGGAATCCTCGCTCTCTGCGCCGTACAGTTCCCGCACTAGGCCCGTGAACAGGACAATAGCACCCGCATCACCGGCCTGACGACGCAAGGCCGTATATTCTGCCTGTACGTTAAAGTCTTTATTTTGCACAGAGATCATGTCTAGCCTCCCGTCATTTGTGGGAAGAAGCCCACTTCATCACCATCAGTAATAGGTGAAGAGGTTTCTGCAAATGCCTGATTTACTGAAATAAGGGGCGGATTTGGGCTTTGACTCAATTCTTTGAAGGAAGATTCTGTCTCGCTTAATTTTCTGATTAAAGCCGCCACAGTTGTCAGGTCCTCGACGGCCTCAAGCCGGTCTTCCCCTCTGCCCATGTGCTCCCTGATGCTCGCAAAATAGAGTACAGTAATCATTACGCTGATCTATACCGCCCGTGTGTAATGCCCACTGCGCCCACCTGACTTCTCCAGTAAGGTGACATCATTGATCACCATCTCTTTATCAACTGCCTTGCACATGTCATAAATCGTGAGGGCGCTGACACTCGCCGCTGTGAGCGCCTCCATTTCCACACCGGTTTGGCCGGACAGTCGGCAAGTGGCTTCGATCGTCACGCAGCCGGACTCAGCATCGAGCGCAAGATCCACTGTGACCGAGGTCAACATGAGCGGATGGCACAGCGGTATGAGATGGCTGCACTGCTTGGCAGCCTGTATTCCGGCGATCCTGGCAACGCTCAACACATCCCCTTTCTTGTGGCTCCCGTCGTCAATCATCGCCAGTGTTTCGGCGCTCATAAACACCCGTGCCTGTGCTCTGGCGACCCGTTCCGTGCTCGCCTTACCACCGACATCGACCATATACGCCTTGCCGTCAGCGTCTAAGTGCGTGAATGATTTGCTCATGAAATAGGCTTCCTGAAAACTTATGCGAATTATCTCTTTTTCTGTGGCCTAGCAGAAGCCGCTTTTCAAGTTACATTGGCCAGTGCTCCCCTAACATTGATAACATTTCGTATCGCAAGCCATGAACCATTATCCCCACACCACCGTTGCCACCGTCGTCCCTCAGCAAGGGCGCTTTCTCATGGTGCAGGAAAAATCCGGTGAATCTCTGGTTTACAACCAACCCGCCGGCCATGTTGAAGTCGGGGAAGGCCTGATTGCCGCCGCGGTTCGTGAAACCTTCGAGGAGACAGGCTGGCAGGTACGGGTCGAATGCCTCATTGGTATTTACTCTCATGTACATAAAGAGAACGGAATTCATTACTTACGGCACTGTTTTCTTGCCACGCCTGAGAAGCAGACTGCTGTGACGCCACCAGATTCGGACATTGTTCAGGCGCTTTGGCTCAGCCATGATGAGCTCAAAGCCATGCGCAATCAGCTTCGCAGTCCACTTGTCCTGCAGGCGCTGGCCGATCATGAGGCCGGACAGACCTATTCACTGGAGCTGATCAAGTGATCGCGCACACTTTGAGCGCGTCAGGGTCAAGCGAAAGCCCGAAAAAAGTCATTGTTGGCATGTCCGGCGGCGTTGATTCTTCCGTCTCAGCCTATCTACTGCAACAGGCCGGTCATGAAGTGAGCGGACTGTTCATGAAAAACTGGGAAGAGGACGACGGCACAGAATACTGTACCGCACAGGCCGATCTAGCCGACGCACAATCGGTTTGTGACAGTCTGGGCGTCGAGCTACTGACTGCCAATTTTGCGGCGGAGTACTGGGACAACGTCTTTGAGCATTTTCTTTCTGAATATCGCTCTGGAAGAACACCTAATCCTGACGTGCTCTGTAACAGGGAGATCAAATTTAAGGCTTTTCTGGACTATGCGCACTCTCTGGGGGCCGACTGTATTGCGACCGGTCATTACGTCCAGCGTGTCGATGAGGGCAGTCGAAGTTATTTGCATAGAGGCGTCGATGTGAATAAGGATCAGACGTATTTTCTCTGCGAAATAACTGAAGAAAATGTGCGTAATACATTGTTTCCTATCGGTAATCTAAAAAAATCTGAAGTCAGGAGAATTGCTGCTGACTTGCAGTTAGCCACCTCTAGGAAAAAAGACAGCACCGGGATCTGTTTCATCGGCGAGCGCAAGTTTAAGGATTTTTTGAGCACCTATTTACCGGCCCAACCCGGGCGGATCGAAAGCCTGAGCGGTGAGTTTCTGGGAGAACACAGTGGTTTGATGTACTACACACTGGGGCAACGGCAGGGCCTAGGCATAGGTGGCCGTGCAGGTTGCGCAGAAAAGCCCTGGTATGTCGTGGCTAAAGACTTAAGTAATAACCTGTTAATTGTGGCGCAAGGCAATGAAAATAAATTACTTTTATCAAGAAGCGTCACAGCTTTAGAAGGCGCCTGGATAGATCAGCAGGGCCCGGATTTTCCGCTTCGCTGTCACGCATAATTACGATATAGGCAGCCAGATCAGCCGTGCCACGTCAGCCAGCATGCGCCCGGCAGACTGAAAGTCGTATTTGACGCGCCTCAGCGGGCGGTGACGCCGGGGCAATACGTCGTATTCTATGAGGGTGAGCGCTGTCTCGGCGGTGCTGTAGTGGACTCCTTTGAGCGCTGACAGCTTAAAGAGGCCGCAACTACAGACCCTGACCCTGTCTGCTGTCGTGCAGTCGTCGCAACTGGTTCGCGGACTGGCCCATACGGGCAGTGCATCCTTTCCCGCAATAAAAGTGTTGATCGACCCACTCTTTGTGCTGAACGCACCTTCTTTCACCACCATTTTCCCGGATCTGCGGTTGGCCCGACCCGGTCTGGAATGGCTCACAGCGCAAGCGCGACAACTTAGCCCCGTGGGAAACGATGAAGTCCTGCGCTATACAAGAAACCTGTTGCTGCTGCGAACGAAGTTGATGGCGGATACCGAGATGCAGTCGATGCTTGGCAGGAGACTTCAATCAATCAGACCACTTTTTGCTCCGTATTCAGACCCACTTAGGCAAACAGAGCCCCCAGAGTTGCATGAGACTGAGCGCAGTTTTGAGGCGCTGGCGACCCTGTATCAGGATACAATAAGCACGCTTCCCTACCGTATCCAGGTACAGGGGAGAGTTGAACACCTGCAGGACGAGAGGATCGCCAATCGGATACGCGCCCTACTTTTGGCCGGTATCCGATTTGCCGTGCTGTGGCACCAGATAGGAGGCCGGCCGTGGCATCTGCTCATATTGCGTGGCCGGATCAATCGCATTGCGACTTCGATATTTAAAAGCTAGCTCAAAAGGATAAGTTTAAGTATGACAGAACAACTACTTACGGCTATTACTTCAATTTCACCCTTGGATGGCCGCTATGCGCAAAAATGCCGATCACTGGCTGAAATTTGTAGCGAATACGGGCTTATGCGGTACCGGGTTGAAGTGGAGGTTAAATGGTTGCAAAAGCTGGCTTCTCACCCGGGGGTATCGGAGCTCAAGTCGCTATCTGATACCCAAATAGCCACATTGGATGGACTTTTCCTCGATTTCAGCCTTGAGGACGCCCTTCAAGTTAAAGATATAGAGAGCAAAACTAATCACGATGTTAAAGCGATAGAGTATTTTATTAAACAAAAGCTTGAGTATCTGGGTGGCTTTGGCGAGTATCTCGAATTTGTCCATTTCGCCTGTACTTCAGAAGACATCAACAATCTGGCCTACGGGCTCATGCTCGCTCAAGCGCGAGAGTCGGTCTTGATGCCGCAGATGCAAGGGACGGTTGATTCGCTGAAGGCGCTCTCCATTGAATTTGCGAGCCAACCGCTCCTGTCACGTACTCATGGCCAACCAGCGACCCCCTCGACGGTCGGCAAAGAATTCGCCAACGTGGCGTTCCGCTTACAACGCCAGCTTGATAACTTAAATAATATCAATATTTTAGGGAAGATAAATGGAGCGGTAGGTAACTACAATGCACACATTGCCGCCTACCCTGAGATCGACTGGCCAAGCACTGCTGAAGAATTTATCGTGGGTCTCGGGTTGTTTTGGAATCCCTATACAACCCAAATCGAGCCCCATGATTACGTCGCGGAGATATTTAACTGTCTTTCGAGATATAACACCATACTTATTGATTTTTCTCGGGATATCTGGGGCTATATTTCCCTGAACTACTTCCGCCAGAAAACAGTTGCCGGGGAGGTAGGATCGTCAACCATGCCTCACAAGGTCAATCCGATCGATTTCGAGAACGCCGAGGGAAATCTTGGGCTTGCTAACGCCCTCCTCGACCACATGTCTGCCAAATTACCTGTCTCGCGCTGGCAGCGCGATCTGACGGACTCAACAGTGATGAGAAACCTCGGCACAGGGCTCGGGTACAGCGTAGTCGCCTATCAGTCGCTTGCCAGAGGAATTGCCAAGCTTGAACTTAATATCTCGGCGATCGACGCAGACATTGATGCCTGCTGGGAAATACTCGCCGAACCGATTCAGACTGTCATGCGGCGCTATCGAATAGAGCAGCCCTATGAAAAACTGAAGGCACTCACGCGAGGAAAAGCCATTGACGAAGCGACACTGAAGGCCTTTATCCAGTCCCTTGAGATTCCGCAATCCGCCAAGGAGTCTCTAATCGCACTCCGCCCACGCACTTATCTCGGCAATGCGGCAGCTCAGGCCAGCGAGATATAAACAGGCGGTATGCTCAAGCCAAATGTTGATAAAGCCGAATTTCTGAAGGATTATTGGCAGAAAAAACCGAGACTTATTAAGAATTTCTTCAAGAATTTCGAAGATTACACCAATCCGGGAGAGTTACTCGAAATCGCCTGTATCGATGCTGTAGACAGTCGCATCGTCACGACTCAGCCTGAATATTGTGTTGCCGAGCGCTATTCCCTGACCCAGGGACCGTTTGACTCTGACTCCCTGCCCGCTCCAACGAAGAAGAACTGGAGTTTGCTTGTTCAGTCTGCAGAACTCTGGATTCCAGATCTGCGGGAGATGATCCGAGCTTTTGGTTTTCTGCCCCGTTGGCGTATCGAAGACATCATGGTGTCGTTTGCAACTCAGGGTGGCGGTGTCGGTCCCCATTTTGATCAATATGATGTCTTCCTTGTCCAGGGCCTTGGTCAGCGCACTTGGTGTGTCGGTCAGCGTATCGACCTCACGGCACTCCATCAATCACCGGCCGACACTGCTCCAGACTTAAACCTCATCGATGAATTTGAAGTAAATCAGAAATTTACCGTAGAAAGCGGAGATGTTCTCTATGTTCCTCCGGGCTACACCCACTGGGGAATTTCACAATCTCCGAGTCTGTGCTACTCGGTAGGTTTCAGAGCCCCTTCCAATGCGGAAATGATCGAATCTTTCAGCAATCGGGTGATGGATATGCTGACTGAGTCGCAGCGGCTGACTGATCATACGACTCCGGCAATGCGGGACAGCGCCGAAATTACCACAAAGGACTGGCAACATGCGTGGGAGGTGGTTGCTGGCCTCCTCGCAAACAAGGGCGCCTTTTTGCGGGCATTCGGCAGCCTGGTAACGGAAGCCAAATCGCCCGAGTTTATCGAACCGCTCGCTGGTGAGGTTCATATTGATGAATTGCTCGCTTTTAGGGGACCGACAGTAGAGCTGGTGAGAAATCCGGCGTCGCGATTTGCTTATACAGTCCAGGCAGACTCCGACCCCGTGTTGCTATTCGTTGATGGCGAGAGCTATGAGCTTGACAGAACTTGCTTGTCTGCGATCAGGATGCTGTGTGCTGATGAGCTGGAAAACATTTTTAACGTTTCAGACCTCTGGCAGACGGACGAAAGTCGGTCTCTGATCTGCCGGCTGGTGCAAAGCGGCGCAATCTGGCTGGCAGAAAAGGAAGATTAACGTCTCTTCGGCAGTCTGGCTCAGCTGCTCAACCGTCTGAGCAGACCCTGACGCCCGCAGTGGCCCTAACTCAGCTCCCGCGCGCTGGAGGCAATGAATTGCTGCTTAAGCTCTTCATAACTTGTCACAGAGGGGAACTGAGGGAACTCGGCAATGACATTGTCTGGAGCCCGAAACAGAATACCCGCATCAGCTTCAGCCAGCATCGTTGTGTCATTATAGGAATCGCCTGCAGCGATCACCCGAAAGTTAAGCCCATGAAAAGCTTTTACGCATTGCCTCTTAGGGTCCTCCTGACGCAATTTGTAATCAACAATGTGGCCTTGCTCATCAGTTATCAGGCGATGGCAGAACAAAGTCGGAAAGTCTAACTGCCGCATCAGTGGGTGAGAGAATTCATAAAAGGTGTCTGATAAGATAATGAGCTGAAACCGTGACTTCAACCAACTGACGAAGTCGGTTGCCCCTTCAAGCGGACTCAATGTCGCAATGACCTCATGAATGTCTGGCAAGCCGAGCTTGTGCTGATTAAGAATATCCAAACGTTGTCTCATCAGGACGTTGTAATCCGGGATATCCCGGGTTGTGGCTTTGAGCTCGTCAATGCCGGTTTTTTCGGCAAAACCAATCCAGATTTCCGGGATCAGCACACCCTCTAAATCTAAGCAGGCCAGTTCCATTGAATAAATCCCCTTGTATGAGTCCAAAGTATGTGCGAGCCGGCTGGCGCATTAGCGGGAATTAAGGATCATCCAGCTAAAAACCGCGGCGTTAGGCTGAGAGAGCTAGAAGGTAGCAAATTCAGGCGATTTTGGCATGCGATACCTCGTGAGCCTAACCTAGGGACGCTACCAAACCTGTAACGCGGCGGACGATATTTATAAGCCAGACGGATCAACATACTGCCCATTCAACCAGTATAAACCTCTATTTAATCGAGTATTTTCCACGTGGAACATTGCCTGTGTCATCGTGGAACATTGACACAGATGCGGACTAATTGGGCGCAATCGGCCCGAATATTCCATTGCAGCGAGAATCTAACAGACTGGACCTGAGAAAAGCCGTACACGGACTGCTACGAATTGGCAACACCATGCGGAACATGCCCGGTTGCCACGTGATGACGCGCAGATTCACAGTGGCCCTGCTGATCATCAAAAAAAACGTCTGCGTCGAAAGCCTGGAGAAACTCACCCTTTGACAGACCTCCGAGAAAAAGCGACTCGTCGATCCGGATATCCCAGGCGCGTAAGGTGCGCACTACCCGTTCATGCGCCGGCGCCGCTCTTGCAGTGACCAGACACGTTCTGATGGGCGACTCACCGGAGGGAAAAGCGCGCTGGATCTGTTGTAAGGCGTGCAAAAAAGGCTTGAATGGTCCGCCGTCCAGCGGCTGATTCGCCGAATCTCGCTCATTCTTGGTAAATGCTTCTAGACCTCTGTTTTTAAATATCTTTTCTGATTCATCTGAGAACAGTACCGCGTCCCCATCGAAGGCGATTTTGAGGATCTGCTCATTGGTATTGCTTTTCACTGATGGCAGGATTGTGGCTGCAGCGACACCCAGTTCCAGTGCTTGTCGGACATCTGCTCCGTCGGTGGATAGAAACAAATGGCTGTTGAAAGCAGAAATATACCGATAAGGGCTGTCCCCGCCGCAAAATGCCGCGCGCGTGATGTTGAGATGATAATGCTCAATGGAATTAAACACCCTGAGCCCGGTATCAGCGCTATTTCGTGACAGCAGAATGACTTCTACCGGCGCCCCGTCAACCAATTGGTTGAGATTCAGCAATTTCTCAACAAGATGAAAAGCCACGCCCGGCTTTAAGGGTTCATCCTCGTGTTCAATCTGGTATTGCTGGTAAGCAGCGAGGCCTTCTTGCTCATAAACCGCATGACTATCGGCAAGGTCGAACAGTGCTCGAGATGAAATAGCAATGACGAGAGTATCAATTCCTGGAGAGGTCACGGGAAGCACCCAGCACAACACAACACAGATAGTCTATCAGACGACGCAGCAGGCCGCTCAGTTAACGAATTCACCTGGCGCCTACCCTCTCTGGAAGCCTGCTGGATTTGAACAGTTAGGCGCTAGACCCGGGGGCATAGCAAACGCCCGTTCCCGCGAGCCCACAGTAGCCTCCAGGGTTTTTTGCGAGATATTGCTGGTGATAATCTTCAGCATAATAAAAATCACTTAACTCTCTTACTTCAGTGGTAATATTACCGAATGATTTTCCGCGCAATGCCTTTTGAAAATGCGCCAGACTCGCAGTGGCTTGATCATACTGCTGACTGTCGGTCCAATAGATGGCGGAGCGATACTGTGTTCCGAGATCATTACCTTGTCGCATGCCCTGGGTGGGATCATGGGCCTCCCAAAATGCAGTGAGCAGCTGCTCATAGGAGATAAGCTTGGGATCATAGAAAACCAGAACAACCTCGGTATGGCCTGTTTTTCCGCTACACACATCTTCATAACTTGGATTTTTCGTTAACCCTCCCGCATAGCCCACCGCCGTGCTAAACACCCCGGGCAATTCCCAGAAAAGCCGCTCTGCTCCCCAAAAGCACCCCAAGCCAAATACGGCTTTGCGGAGATTGGCTGGCACAGGTTCCTCGATAGGATTCCCATTCACAAAGTGTTCACGGGAAAACTGATTGGGATAGGCACGGTCGGGTATTGCGGTCTCCGCTGTTGGCAGTTCAACGGGTTTCTTACTTATTCCGAATAACATCTTGTCTTTCCTCTTTAATATTAAGCATACTGATGTGTATCAACGGAAGCCGGTCTTTCGCCTTAGAAGCGTATTCGATCAAGGTTTGCGGAATAAAACCTTCAGCTGATCCGCGTGACTGACGATGCGCGTGCGAAGCCGCATTACGGGACCGGAGGCACCGATCTTGGCCCTTTTACACGTGCGCCCTGTTTATGCTCGATAGTCCGTTGTCAGAGCCACATCAGGGTCGTGCCAGCCTGCCTCTCTTTACTCGACACAGGCCCACGATTGCTTTTAACACATGACGCCTGCGATGATAGACCGGATTACTCTGATTGCGACTATATTCCAAAACAAAGCGGATAAACGATGATGATTTCACGACAGCCAGTTCACGACAGCCCGGTGATTTTTGCGGACACGCAAGCGTGCCATGTGACTCATGAGCCTGACCCATGGAAAAGGACTTGGAGTGACAGCCTTACGAAGGGTCTCCTTTTCGGGTTCGTGTTTACAGTAGTGACGTGTCAATCCTACGCAGCCCCGGATACTATACAAATCATGTCACCTGAAACACTGAATCAAGTCTCTAACAGAGAGAACACTGAGCCCTTGGCGGCGAACCCTGACACTATCAGGCCATTTGAAATCAACGTCGATGAAGCTGCAATTACAGATTTGCATGCCCGTCTGGCGCTGACCCGATTGCCAGATCAGATACCGGGTACCAGCTGGGAGTATGGTACTGAACTGAGCTACCTTGACGAGCTGCTGGGCTATTGGCAATCAGAGTTTGACTGGCCTGCACAGCAGGACGTTCTGAATAAGTTCGATCACTATAAAACCAGCTTGGACGATATCGACCTCCACTTCATCCATCAAAGATCTGATCGGGCTGATGCGATCCCGCTGTTACTGGTCCATGGATGGCCGGGATCAATCAGTGAATTTCAGAAAATCATCCCGGCACTGACCAACCCAGAACAGCATGGTGGCCGTTCGAGTGATGCCTTTCACGTTATTGCTCCATCGCTACCGGGTTTCGGCTTTTCCTCTGCGCCGGTCACTCCGGGTTTCGGCCCTGAGCAAATGGCTCTGACCTTTGCAGCTTTGATGGAGAGGTTGGGATATGAGCGTTATGCGCTTGCCGGGGGCGACTGGGGGGCAATCATTAATCGCCATCTCGCAAACCTTTATCCCGAGCGCCTGATTGGCCTGCATTCAAACATGATCCTCGCGAATTCGCCTTCTGGTGCGGCCCGCCGGGATGCTGTTCCTGCAGATGAAGCGGCAAGAGTCGAAGCAAGACGGTCTTTTATGTTAGATGAGGTAGGCTATCAGCAGATTCAAGGCACCAAACCGCAGACACTGGGTTATGGCTTAAATGACTCGCCCGCCGGACTGGCGGCATGGATCGTCGAAAAATTTCACGGCTGGAGCGATTTACCCCAGGGCCCCACCGGCGACCTCGACAACAATTTCACTAAAGATGAACTTCTGACCAATATTTCAATCTACTGGTTCACCAACAGCATTACCTCGTCGATGCGGATTTACTATGAGAACCGCAACCGCAGCCCCCTGAAACCGATGGAATTCATCAATGTCCCGACGGGTGCCGCCATCTTTCCTGCAGAGATTTACATTCTACCGAGAGCCTGGGTAGAGGAAGCCTACGATCTGCGGCACTGGACCGTCATGCCAAAAGGCGGTCACTTCGCAGCACTTGAGCAACCAGAATTTTATGTTAAAGATTTACGGGATTTCTATCGCTTACTGCGATGAACCAATGTTCATCGCGACTCGCTTGAGGCCACAACATGCATATTGATCATCAACAGCCTTCTGAGATAAAGGGCATACTGGCATGGATCGAGCGCACCGGAAATCGATTGCCGGATCCCGTTTTTATCTTTTTTTACTGTATCGCTGCGGTCGTCCTCGTCAGTGTATTCCTGGCGGCTAGCGGAGTCTCCGCTGTCCATCCCACTCTGGTCGATGAATTCGGCAATAACATCCGAATCAGTGCAGAAAGTCTTCTCTCAGCGAATAATATCCAGCGCTTACTGGTTGACATGCCCGAGACATTTGCAAGCTTTCATCCACTCGGCTACGTCCTGGTCGTTATGTTGGGAGCGGGGGTTGCTGAACGCACAGGGCTGTTTGCCTCAGCGATGACCGGAGCCGTCAACCGGGCGCCAAAAATTCTGCTTACGCCGGTGGTAGCCTTGATCGGGATGGTCGGAAACTTGGCTGCGGATGCTGCTTATGTGGTGCTTATCCCGCTGGCCGGGGTGATTTTCTCCGCAGCCGGACGCCACCCTATAGCCGGCATCGCCGCAGCTTTTGCAGGTGTCTCAGGGGGATTTTCCGCTAACCTGCTGCCCGGACAGCTTGATGCTTTGCTGTTTGGCATCACCGAGGCAGCGGCAGAGACCGTAATGCCCGCTTGGGATGCCAACATTGCGGGTAATGCGTATTTCATTGTGGGCATGACTTTTGTGTTTCTGCCGGTTATCTGGTTTGTGACTGACAAAATCATCGAGCCCCGATTGCTTCCTGTAACGCCTCAGGCTGCTGACGAGCCTGCGGCTCATGACCAGAGGGAATCCGGTGCGTCGCTTCTGCCGGCAGAGATTCAGGGCTTAAAGCGAGCGGGGTTTACGGCCCTTGCTGTTATCTTGGTTTGGGTTTTTCTCTGTGTGGCACCCGGCACGCCATTGATTGATGAGTCTGCCAATCCCGAAGCACGTCTGAATCCGTTGTTTCGCTCCTTGGTTGCCGGATTCTTCATCCTGTTTCTTGTGACTGGTTGGGCCTATGGCACCGCATCAGGGTCGGTGAAATCTCATCGGGATATCGTACGGATGATGAGCGAGTCAATGAGCGACCTGTCTTATTATCTGGTCCTAGCGTTTGCTGCAGCGCATTTTGTGGCGATGTTCAACTGGTCTAATTTAGGTCTGATATTTGCCATTAAAGGGGCTGCGATTTTGCAAGGATCGAGTCTGCCGGACTCTGTTATGTTGACTTTAATCATCTTGTTCGGCGCCTCAATCAATCTGTTCATCGGTTCAGCCAGTGCGAAGTGGGCCTTATTAGCCCCCGTCTTGGTGCCTATGCTGATGTTGCTGGGATTGAGCCCGGAAATGAGCACTGCCGCCTATCGGGTCGGCGATGGGGCTACCAATATCATCACACCCCTGATGCCGTATTTTCCATTGATACTCGTTTTCTGTCAGAGATGGCAGAAAGATTTTGGTCTCGGTAGCCTGGCAGCAACGATGCTGCCTTACTCGCTGTTGTTGCTGTTATCTGGCATCGTCATGACGGTGATTTGGGTGATCTTTGGTATCCCTCTGGGCCCCGGAGCGACCGTGGAGTTCACGCTTTAAATACGATTTATGCCGAATTCCTGGAGGCGTTGATGTTGCCAAAGAGGCTGCGCACAATCATTTTCTCATAGATTTGCATCAGTTCCGCCTCGTTCTCCTTCAGTTCGGAGTTTGCAAGGTCGTTAACACGGGTAAGCGCATACTGCTGAATCACCAAAAGCGGCATCACTATGTTCATACGAAGCTTTATGCTCGCCTGACTGGTCGGATTGTCTTCAAGCAGCGTCTTTTGACCGGACACCTTAAGCGCCATTTCTTTGCTGAGATCATACTCTTGCTTGATTAACCGCCAGAATTCTCCGAACCGCTCGTGTTTTTCCATGTGAGCGGTGAGCTTGAAAATACTTTTGCACATGCTTTGCATGCTGTTGCTGATCATAGCCTCGAAAAACTTCGACTCACAATACAGTGCCTGATACTGTGCGAGTTGGCCCTGCTCTTCAATGTGTTTCAGTGCAGTACCTAAACCAAAGTACCCGGGAACATTCTGCTTTAGCTGGGCCCAAGCGCCCACAAACGGAATTGCCCTCAAGTTTTCAAATTTCAGCTTGTCAGCCTGACCCCTTTTTGCTGGCCTGCTGCCTATGTTTGACTGCGCGTAATAGTGCAGCGTGCTCATCTCTTCCAGATAAGGTAAGAACAATGGGTGTGACTTGAACGCGAGGTATTTCTCGTAACTGATGGTAGCAAGACGCTGAATCAGCTTTCGCTGCTCGCTGTTAAGCTCTCTCTCGGGGCGATGGAATAGATTACTTTCTAGTCCTGCGGCAAGTAACTGATTCAGATTGTGTCTGGCGGCTGTATCAGTCCCGTAATATGAGCTAATCGTTTGTCCCTGCACCGTGAGATGTATCTGAGTGTTTTCAATTTCTTTGCCAAGCGCAGCATAAAACTTATAGGTATTTCCACCTCCTCGGGCTGGCGGACCGCCTCTGCCATCGAAAAAGGTGACTTTGATCCCAACGGCACGGGAGACGGTTGTGATCGCTTCTTTGGCGCAGTAGATGGCCCAGTTGGCCATCAGGTAGCCACCGTCTTTGGTGCCATCAGAGAATCCGAGCATCACGGTTTGTTGACGGGCTCTGCATTGCAAATGCTGATTGTACAAATGATTCTCATACAGCTCAGACATGGTTTGGTCAGCTGTTTTAAGATCGTCGATGGTTTCGAATAGCGGCACAATGTCAACGCTCAGGCCAGCTTTCCAACCGGAAAGCCTGAATAGAGCAATCACGTTGACGATGTCTCTGGGACCTCGACAGTTACTGATAATATAACGATGAATACTCTGCTCACCGTTCTTTCTCTGAATCTCCTGTATAAGGCTCATAGACGCCAGAGTGTCTCTTTCTGCGGGCTCGCTTAATGAAGTTGGTTCGACCTCCAAGTCTATGTTCAGAAGCGAATCTATCTGTTCAGCTTCCGATAGCGATTTGAAATGCTCGTAGAAGTTATCCGGCAAGGTTTTTAGAGCACTCTCCAGAGCTCTTTGAATCACCCGGGAATCCTGCCTGATATCGAGGCTGGCAAAGTGGAAACCAAACATCTTTACCTTACGCTGGAACGAGGCCAGTCTGTCTAGATAAAGGCCCTGGTAACGTGACTGGATGAGTTTGCTGATTTGATCCAGTTCGCGCAGCAGTGTCCCGACGCTTTCAAACGCCTGCGATACTTCGCCGGTCAACTCCCGGTGGCAGGCTCTCTCCAGGTTCTCGAGTGCTTCGTACACGTCTCTAAAACTGAGTCGCCTTTTTAAAGACCGAAGTTCGTTACGGTAGCATTCAAGAATGATAAACCGTAATCGTTCGGCGACTTTTCTTGTTTCGCTGACCGTAACAAAAGGATTGCCGTCACGGTCCCCACCGGGCCAGAACCCTATGCTCAGAAGCTGCCTGTCATCTGGCTTAATTTCCTTTCTGTCGTAGTAGTGCAGGAGTTCATCTGAAATGTCATTAAACGCGGTGTAGAAAATATTGCCCAAATACCAGCTCAACTGGGTGGCTTCTTCAAAAGGCGATGGTTTGGATTTCTGAAAAAACGGGGTATTGCCCAGCTGTTGGAGCAGGTCACGAACCTTATTGACATCGCTCTGCTTTATCGCAGCAGTTAGATCCGTGATTATGGCCAGAACCGGGCCAGGATAAAACTGCGTCGGATGCGCAGTGAGAATGACCCGTGCGCCAAAATCAGTGAGTAGGTTTCTCAGCTCTTCTTCCAGCCCTTCAAGTGAGACCCGTTGAGTAAGCTGCCGTAGACGGTTACGCTGCTTGGTCTGATGAATTTTTGAATAAGCTGCATCTTCGAGCGCATCGATTAATACCACCTGCCTTTCGACATACTGAATGACCTTGAATAAAAACTGAATCTGCTTATCTTCGGTAAAGTGAGCGCGATGGGTCTGGAAGAAATCCCTGATAATCTGCTCTGGAGATTGCCCGAATTGCAAACCCTGATCGCAGGCCTGCTCCAATAGCGGTAACAGCAAACCTGTCTGCTCCACCGCGTCGAGCGGTAGGGTGAGAAACAGGCCGTTATACAGTTGATATTTCAAGGCAACTTCTTTCTCATACATGTCGTTGGGTACTTGTTTATCAACCATTTCTAGTGACCTCAATTGCCGATACGCGGCTATGAATGGTGTGTATTAGGAGTTTCTGTGGGCAAGGCCCTTTGATTTAGCTAGTATGCGCCTCATGCGCTTTTCCCATGCAAGATACCAACCTGATCCTGTCGGGCTATCGGCTCTGCTCTTTTTCCTGCTGTTCAGTACAGCATGCATCGGAGCTGAAGGGGCAGCTGACACAGTCGAAGAAACCCAGGCTGTTTTCTGGAATTTCGTCATTGCAGTCATCGTTCTGGCAACACTGATAGCGAGTGCCGCTCTCCCTGTCGCTGCATTGCGCCAATGGCCCGGGCGGTGGCGCTTCCTCGCCATGTTCCCTCTTGCAACTCTGATGCTTCTGCTGGCCGTGATTTTCACTGCCCGGCTGGATGACCTGGGATCCCACCGGTTGTGGCCATTTGAACTGTTCGCCTGGGCCATGGCGAACATGATTTACATGGTGATCGTCATGACCGCTAAGCGAAAACTGGACAAGCACGACGCTGAAGAAAACCCTTGAGCTCAGGTTTCGACAGGGTCAAATTCTGTCGGTCTAACACGATTACTTATCCCCTGAGCGCTGCCACGCTTCGAATCCGCCATCCAAACTGTAAGTCTCTGTAAAGCCGCGGCTGGACAAATAAGCTGAAGCACTTTGGCTTGATATACCGTGGTAGCACATCACAATCAGGGCGGTATCAGAATCGGTTTCTTTGATGAATTGCTCTAGGTTTTGCTCAGACAGATGTGTGCTGCCGGGAACATGCGCCGCACCATACGAGTGCGAATCGCGGATATCGACTATCTGTATATCCACTCTGGCTTTCAGTATCTCTCTCGCTCGATCAACCGAGATGCAGTTTACGCTTATCATGCTGCTACTTCCGGACCGTTTATAACTCAGTTTCAATTAGCGCAATCATAGCGTAAAAAAAACACGCAGTGCGGCTGACTCTATCTTAACGACAAGATACGGTGCCTGCTGGCCATATGCACCGCCTGCTGAGGAGGCACCTTGAAACTGCCATATAGTCTTGTGCTCATTAGGCGTCAAAGAACGGAGGTTTATCGTTCCGTCTGCTCTCGCGGATTATTCAAAGCAGGACAGCTCCCGCCAGAAAGAAACAGACGGTTGCCACGCCAGCAGAAACCAGCGCATAGGGTAATTGCGTGCGGACGTGATCAATGTGATCAGTTGCTGCTGCCATCGAAGATACTACAGTGGTATCACTGATCGGAGAAGCGTGGTCACCAAAAACCGAGCCGGACAGCACCGCAGCTAGGAATAGCGACGGCGACAGACTAAGGGAAAGCGCAATTTCCATCGACAACGGGATCATAATCGCGAACGTTCCCCAACTCGACCCAATCGAAAAGGCGATAAAACTGCTGATCAAAAAAAGTAGCGGCAGCATGACAATTTTAGGGACAGTTTCTCCGGTTATCTGTGCCACATAGCTGCCGGTTTGTAGCAAATTCGCCACGTCACCCAGCGCCAGCGCGAACAGTAAAATCATGGAGACTGGGAGAAACGCCCCTGCTCCCTGCAGAAAACTGCTCATCAGCTCTTCCAGTCGGGCTTGTTTGCTGCATAAGACCCCAATCCACAGAACTGCCAGAGCAGACAAGACGGCCCACAGTACCGACGTGGATCCAGAGCCTGCACTAATGTCACCTTCACCGGTGACATACAAAAAGAGCGGCATGGTTAGAACCATTACTGCGATAGGTACGATCATGGTACTCGCTCTCTGTTGTGATCCGGATTGCCCATCGGACTCCGAAGCAGTTGAATCAACCATCGGTGCCGCATCAGGCCACAACAAAGCCCCTTGTTCCGTTCGCGACTGAGCGGCTTTCATCGGGCCGATGTGTATGCCCCGCCAAATAACCAGTGCCGAGGTGCCTAGCACCGCCAGTGGGTAAAAATTCAGAAGGATTGATGAGATAAAAACGTCAATAGGGTCTTCTATATTGGAAGAGGAAAGCAAACTCAGGATCACCGCTCCCCAGGCATTTAGAGGTATCAGTACGCACACGGGCGCGGAAGTCGAATCAATAATATAAGCAAGTTTTTCCCGCGCGACCTGATAGCGATCAAATAGCGGTCTGGCTATCGAACCAGCTACAAGCAGCGTTATGTTGGATTCGATAAAGATGACTAGACCGGTGCCGTACGCCAGCCATTTTGCCTTCTGGGGGTTATTGACCCAGTTCCTCGATTCCAGCAGATGTATGAACCCCCTCACTCCGCCAAACCGTTCGATGGAGGCAATTAAACCGCCAATGACTAGTGTAAAAACCAGCACCCGTGTATCACCGGCATCAGAAAAAACATGAATCACGCTATCAATTGCCAGTGAGAGTGCGGCTAGGGGGTTGACCGACTCAAGCAGACAATAACCCACCCAGATACCGATGCTTAATGAGATAACGACCTGCTTCGTGGCAATAGCAAGCACGATCGCAAGAAGTGGCGGCAATAATGAGGTCCAGTTAGGCTCGTACATGGTTATTCCAGTGGTTTTGCCTGATATTAAGCGGAGTATAGGCAATTCAGTTAATTCCCGACACAGTGCGAGGGTGCTTCTGAACGCAAAACCAGAAATTTGACTGTGAGACGAAATAGTTAGAGTCAAAAGCCGATTTATGGTAACTACTTCCCATCCGCGAGTGTGTTACGCAGTCTCATCGTCGGTATCCGTGCATATTGTCGGGCCCATGTAACGTCCGAAGGGTGAATATATGGATCGACGCAAGTTTCTCAGCAACATGAGTGCAGCGGCGGCTGCCTCGATCGCCGGTGCGACCACGCTATCAGCCAAAGCTGACGCACTTGAAGAAGTCATGAGTGACGAGCTCAACAAGCGTGTCGCCACGCCCTGGATGTGCAGTATCGACCCCACGCCGGAGCCGATTCCCGGGGACAATAGGCCCTGGTATCAGCATAATGATCCTCGGCTACCGCAAATGCCCGCTGAACCTACCCTCCGCGATTTTTTCAAGCTGAGATTCGCACCAGCGAATCATGTTTTACAAAGCGCCCGCTACGCACGAGAAAATGGCATGGATGAAAAAGTCGTCTTGGCCTGCCTGCTGCACGACATCTGTGTGTCCAATCTGATCCGCACAGACCATGGCTACTGGTGTGCCCAGATGGTTCGTCCATACGTGGATGAAGAGATCGCCTGGGCGATTGAAGCGCATCAGTCACTGCGCTTTTTCCCCGATGAGTCGGTGGGTTATGAATACCCCGAAGCGTACATTCGTTACTTCGGCGCGGACTACAAGGTCGAGCCTTATATCGAAGAAGCCTATCAGAATGCCAAAAACCACCGGTGGTATATGACCGGGCGACTAATTACCCTGAATGATCTTTATTCTTTCGAGGAAGGCGTGGAAGTCGACATTGATGACTTCGAAGACATCATTGGGCGGCACTGGCGGCATCCTGACGGCGGCTTAGGCTTCGATGGTAGCCCCGTCGCCCATATGTGGCGCTCTATCATCTGGCCTAACAACTTTCTCTAGAGCACTGACTGCAGCGTTTGATTCAGTCTCGTCCGACTTTGTTTTAGGGGTTGGGAGACACTATTTTTCCCAAGCCCTTTAACTTCACTCAAAACAGCACAATATAGATTAGTATAAGCACCTATCTGGGGGTTTCAATGAAACGTACCTTGCTGTTCGTCGCGACAAATCTTGCAGTCATGCTGATTCTCAGCATCGTGCTGAGTTTCCTGATGCCGGCTCTTGGGCTGAGTAGCTCCTCTAACGCTGGCTTACTGTTGTTTTCTGCCGTGTTTGGCATGGGTGGATCTTTTCTCTCGCTGCTGATGTCAAAGGCTGTGTCCAAACGCAGCGTCGGTGCTCACGTAATCGAGCGCCCGCGAAACAATCAGGAGAGTTGGCTAGTCAGCACCGTCCAAGCGCAGGCCGAACGTGCAGGTATTGGAATACCTGAAGTGGCTATCTACGACAGTCCGGAAATCAACGCCTTCGCCACCGGGGCCAACCGGAACAACGCGCTTGTTGCAGTGAGTACCGGCTTACTGAGACACCTGTCTGCGGACGAAGCGGAAGCCGTATTGGGTCATGAGGTCAGCCACATCGCCAATGGTGACATGGTGACCCTGAGTCTGATGCAGGGCGTTTTGAATACATTTGTCTTTTTCTTTGCCAGGCTTGTCGCCCAAATGATGAATCGCGGCAACAACAACGCATTTGTCTATTTTACAACCGTTATGATCTTCCAGGCCGTTTTCGGAGTGTTAGCCAGTATCATTGTGATGGGATTTTCCCGCTACCGTGAATATAGGGCAGATGCTGGCGGCGCGAATCTTGCGGGTCGTGAAAAGATGATCGCGGCTCTGCAGAAATTACAGGCCGGCCGCGGCGAAAGCCAGCTGGAGGGGCAACTGACTGCTTTCGGCATTTCAGGGAAAAGAGCGGCAGCAGAGTTATTCATGAGTCACCCTCCCATCGAGAAGCGTATCGCCGCTTTACAGAACCTTAATCACTGAGGGACTGACTTGGAAACTATCGCACATTTGCATTACTATCGCGCAAAACCGATAGCCACACCTCTTGTGTTGACCAGTGACAACGGGCGGAATTTTTCAATTCGGCGAGGCCTTCAAGGTTCCGTGCACGCTCCTCTTCTTCTCGCGACACTGCTGCTGACTTCCTGTGTCGAGGAAGCCGGATCCGTGTCGCAATTAACTATTCCTGAACTCGATCCTCAGGCAATGGATTTTTTTGTCATGCGGAATCCAGAAATCCGTGAAGACCTGCTACAACAGCTAGACATTCATGGCGTTGAGTATTGGATCAACAATGACGAGTCGATCGGTTTCTATGTCCGCGACACTAAAGAGGTGGACCGCATAGCCAATGAAGCCATTGGGGTGTATATCTCTCTTCAGTAAGAGTCGATCATCTCACTCCTTAATCTTTATCCAAAAGTTGGGCGAGAAAACACGGCACACATATTGCTGTCAGTTATTCGGGACAAATCAAAAACGATCAAATTAACAAAACTGCTGAAAATATCCCGAAGTACTATAACATTTAGAAATTTTCGTAGAATCAAGCTACCCTATGTTCTATTGATATGATCCAAAACAGTGCTTTATACATTATTTGCACCAACCTAGCGCGTCACTCCAGTGTATACATGAGGATAACGCCACTAGGCGTCTAACTACAGTCGACACTGTCTCCCGCAAGCTATTTCCAAGGAACAAGTATGACCATTAACAGCATTCGCTGCCGATTGGCAGTCGTGACATTTCTATTAATCACATCAGCGTATTCCCAAGAAAGTAAGATCGAGGAAATCATGGTGGTTGCGGAAAAACGAGACGAAAGCCTACAAGACGTATCTCAAGCCATTACCGCAATTACAGAACTTGATTTAGAGACCCGAAATATTAATTCTTTCGTTGATCTCAGCGCATTGGCACCTGGCCTGACCATATCAAAGAACGAGGGTTTCAAAACCGTAGTTTCGATCCGAGGTGTTGGTAACGAGACAAACCAAAATGCAGTTGCCGCTCCTTCAGTCGCCTACCATATGGACGGCATATTTATCGCCTCACCTTTCTCCCTTCAGGCAGATTTTATTGACGTGGAGAGAATCGAAGTCCTACGAGGGCCTCAAGGAACTCTGTTTGGGCAAAATTCCACTGGGGGAGCAATTAATGTAATCAGCAAAGCGCCTTCTTTAGACTCGTTAGAAGGGAAGGCAGACGTTACCGTGGGAAACTATGGGCTGACAAAAACCCGCGCGTCCATAAACATACCTTTCTCAGACTCACTCGCGTCAAGAACTTCGGTATCCCTTACTTCGAGGGACGGCTTCAGCCAAAACGTCTTCAATGGCCAAGAGCTAGATGATGCAGACCATACAAGTTTTCGTACGGACTGGCTCCTTGAGTTGAGCGATACGTCAAGCCTACGAGTATTTGGCCAGCATTTCGACGCTGATAACAACGGAGCTGCAATAAAAGGGTTCTATGACACTACGCCTGACAGAAGGAAGCTTTCGCAAAATACCCTGTCCAAGTACCAACTTGAGTCGAAGATTGTTGGTGGTATTGGAGAATTTGATATGGGTTACGCGACTCTCAAGGCTTTAGCTAGCTGGCAGAAAGATGAGATCTATGTTGTCAGAGATAATGACCGACACAATTTATTTCATGATCCTTCATCTGTCGCTGCTACAGCTCCTTTTTATGTTGGCGTCGAATTCAATCCCGAAAGCCAAATACAAGAAACAAAGACATTTGAAATAAATATGATTTCCAATGAACCTTTCAACGGAGTTTTTGACTGGATCATAGGCGCCTTTTACATGGATCAAGAGATCGAAGGCCATATAAGGGAGTTTTTGGACGATAACTTTAATGGGATCTATGATGGAACGTTTGATGATCCCTATTTCGATACCAGCTATTCAAATATGTTTCCCGCATCTATGCTTCCAGCAGGACTCACTCCTGGTCAAATTCCAGGCGGTGCTGGAGATTGGGGATTTATGTCTGACAACTACCCAACTCGAGAATCATACTCGGTTTACGGTCAGACAACCTTTAACGTATCGGACGCTTTGCGAATAATCGCAGGCGCTAGATATACGGATGATACAGTGGAAAGTTATGTAAACAACTTCTTCGGAGGACAGATCGGTAATTTAGAGAAGACGTCAACAAAAACTACTGGACGACTAGCATTCGAATACGACCTTGGCCTGAACTCAATGGCCTACTCTTCTCTTACACGCGGATTTAAGCCCGGTGGCAGTAATCTTACCTATGGCTACACCGAAGCTGAGGATGCCGCGATGGGTAATGCTATTGCACCCCCTCTGGTATTCCCAACTTTCGAAAGTGAATCCGTTACCGCATATGAAGTTGGAATTAAATCCGATTTCATTGATGGCAGAATGCGAGCTAACGTCGCTGCATTCTTTTATCAATACGATGATCTGCAGTTTCAAGCGACTGATCCGGATGTTTTCCGCGGTGGAGTTGCGAATATTCCCGAATCGGAAATGAAAGGTGTCGAAGCTGAAATTATTGGGATTCTAACTGATGAACTGACTCTCGACTTTAAAGCCGCGATTCTAGACTCTGAAGTGACCACAGATTTTGAGACCTTAGACAATGTTAAGGCAAACTCGTCCATTCCCGCTCCTCCTTGGTGCAGCCCTGTCGGATACTTGGGTTTTTGCTACGAGGATCTACGTTATGCGAACAGAGAAAATATTAGGGGAAATGAATTGGCAAAAAGCCCTGATTTGACGGCAAGCCTTCGGCTTCAGCATCAGACGGGGCTTTCATCGGGCCACACGCTTACTAGCACTTTCGACTATATTTATCGTGGCTCTTTTCAACAGCGTGTGATCAATCATCCACTCATTGATACGGTGGAGGACTATAATTTACTCAATCTGACAACGGGGGTTGATTCTGAATCTGGGACGTGGGGCTTCGACATAATGCTGTATAACATAACAAATGAAGATGGAATCAATTCTGCGATGACTGATGTATTCGGAGTCAACGCGACCGGTATAGAGCTGATACCTCCCCGACAATTAATGGGTAGGTTAAGCTATTCATTTTAAATAATTTTCCGCGGCTCACCATTCTCTTTGTTTGGTGAGCCGCCCCGTGTTGACTGTCCCCTTTCCTTTTTAAATGTAGACAAATTTTAAAGCAAATAAAACAGTTAAAGCCCACGCAACAATCGATACTTGCCGGAATTTTCCAGTAAAAGTCTTTATAACCGCAAAACTTATAAATCCGATCGCGATCCCATCGGCAATTGAAAATGACATGGGGATCATGATAACTGTTATTAAAGCAGGTATAAGTTCGCTATGATCGTGCCAGTCTAAATTCTGCAAACCACTAAGCATGATCATGGAGACGTAGATTAGAGCCCCTGCCGTTGCATATGGTGGAACAAGGCTCGTGAGAGGGGAAATAAAAATAGTAATACAAAAAAATAAAGCGGTAAAAACAGCAGTTAGCCCTGTTCTTCCACCAGCTGAAACCCCAGCAGAACTTTCAACATAACTTGTTACCGGAGCGCAACCCACAACGGTTCCCACCAGACTTGAAACACTATCGGTCCGAAGCGCTACGTTGAGATTAGTTATTTCATTGTTCCTGTCGGTAAGGTTTGCGCTGTCAGCAACCGCAAAGAGTGTGCCTGCAGTATCAAAGAGATTTACGAATAGGAAGGCAAGGACCACGGTAATCATGCCCACATTCATTGCACCCGAAATATCTAGCTCGAGAAATACTGGTGTTAATGATGGAGGTTGCGCGACCCATCCTGAATATTCAACCTTCCCAAGGGCGACAGCTACGCCGGTAATACTAGCGATGCCCAATATTATTGCGCCAGGGATGCGCCGTATCGAGAGCACAGTTATAAGAAGGAAACCCAAAAGTCCTAAGAATGTTTCAGCGCTTGCGAGGTCTCCGAGAGATATGTAGTTCGCACTGTCAGATACGACTATACCGCTGTTCTTGAGACCGATAAATCCTATAAAAATCCCTATCCCCGCTGCGATAGCGAATCTGAGGTTCACGGGTATGCTTGCAAGAATCAACTTTCTTAATGGTGTTAGGCTGATAATAATAAAAAGTATGCTTGATAAAAACACAGCACCAAGAGCAACTTGCCAGCTATACCCGAGTTCTCCAACTACTGTGAAAGTAAAAAACGCGCTCAATCCTACTCCCGGCGCGAGGGCGACTGGCCAATTCGCTACGACTCCCATTGCAAACGTAGCCAGCGTCGCTGCTAAGCAAGTCGCAGTAAAACTTGCGCCATAATCCATCCCGGCCTGCGCCATCATTGTTGGATTGATCACTACAATGTAGGCCATAGTAATGTAAGTGGTCAGTCCGGCAACGAACTCGCGAAGAATTCTGGATCGCCTGGTGTCGATTTCAAAATAACGGATTAATCGTTCCTTCATCATCACTATCATAGCATTTACATGACCCATGTTGGAGGAGCTCAGTTCTATTGTCTTCGGTACCGTTCGAAAATGGAGGCGGTTTCGATACCCGCTGAACGAGGATTTATGCAGCAATGTTAGGATTGTGTCAGCGAACCCGCTTAGGCTGAAATTTAACCGGCACGGCATTTTTGCCGAAATATTTTAAGTCTCTTGTGTCTACTAATTCACCACCTCGGCTCAGCTATTATGTGGTCTGTTGATCATTATGCGGGACTACAAGGTGCTCTTAAGGACGAGAAGTGGTCACATTGAACTTATGTTCGGACAGCATAATTTTTGGCTGCAGTGAACACAGTATTCGCGGCGCTTGTTCATCATAGTCCGCTCCACCGGCTGTATTCTCATATTTCCCAAAAAATCACTTAGGCTTGTGGTGCCCGAATGGTGGTCTTGTAGATAAGTCCAGGCGGTTGAGCAGCCTTAACTATTGCTATGGGTCAAAAGGGTGCTGTCTTTGAATTTTTAGACTTTGGTCGCAACTTGACCAGCATGCCAATCCCCGAAGCGATATAGCCCCAAAAATTAGAAAGTGAGCGCATTTTAGTGATTCTGTCACCAACGAACTTCGGATGATGCGTTCCGACGGTGTTTAGTATTCAAGACCTGAAGCCGAAATTCCTATAAGATCAATATTTTGAATGTTCAGTTCAAATTCAGCTACTTGTCTCGCAAATTCGAGAGATGAAAGCGAGCCGTTGTCTAGCAAACCACTGTAAGTTTCCAAAATATCGTCATCTGCGGGCACACCAGTCAGGGCATTATGGAAGTGATTTACGATATCTGTGGACAAGGGGCTTTCGCCAAACACGGAGTCTAGAGCCTGCTGTAAAAGATCATCGAAGGAAAGACCGCCATCGAGCAGACCTAAAACGGTTCGAACAGTTTCTGTATTCTGAATAGCTGCCCCACCGAGGAATGCGCCGATAACTTTAGCTGCTTCTCCCGCATGACCGTCGCTATCGAATGCCAGTGCCTTGTCTGAAAATTGGACACGCTCTACATTGGTTAGGGTATGGGTCCAACCATTGAATGATTCGGTAATGGTCAGCGACCCATTCACAATGCTTAGATTGAAAGATTCAGAATTCATGTTGTAGGTGATCGTATCGATGCCCAATCCTCCGTCAACTGCCTCATTTTGTGCGGGCAAATCAAAAATATCGTCACCACTCGTCGTCCTGCTAGGCCCCGACGAAGGACCGCTGCCTGGATTTACCGGTCCTTGATCGCCCTGACTGAGAGGAGCTGGCTCCCCTTTCCCCCAAAGGGTGACCCCTCGCTCGCCGGAGGTATCCATATCACGGCTTGCAACTATCAGGACTTCGCCGTCTGATGATAAATACGCCCATTGCGATTGCTCGCCAGAGCCATAACCGTCATCGGATTGATCCTGAACCTGAGACAGCAACTTGCCACTGAGATCACTAATACTTACCTGACCTCGATCCGCCTGGATCAAATACTTGCTGTCATTGCTAAACAGCGCGACCGCTTGAATTCCAGTCTGGCCCACCAGTTTCCCGGTTCGTGCCTCGAAGATATCCCCATAAAAGTTGGCTACATAATTGCCATCAGGCGATATAGCGGCATCAAGTGATCCTGTTTGTTTCAACCAGAGCACTTCGCCCGTCTTAGCATCAACCACCGAAGTGTCTTTCGACTTTGTGCCAACAGCGATTAATCCGGAATCCTCATCGATCGAGAATCCCAGAACGAATGGCCAGCCACCCACATAACTCTTCCAAACTTCAGAGCCGTCAGCCACATTTAATTTTACCAGCAGTCCATCTCCCGACCCGACGTACAGATATTCCTCAGAGAAGACAAGTTTTCTCACCTGACCATAAGTGCCGGTATCCTGCTGCCAGGTCAGCTCACCGGTAGAGCCATTCAACAACCCCAGAGCGCCATTTGTTGATCCCGCTGCCACATAGGAACCGTCCGGACTGATAGCTGCTTCCAGACCCTCTAGGTACTTGTCTGCGCCAGAAACCTGCCAGAGTAATTCTCCTGACTGGCCGTCAAGTAGGCCTAGCTTCCATTCTCCTGCTCCATATTGCGTAATATCCGGGTTAACGAGAAATACTACTCTGGAGCCGTCTGGAGTCACATCACCTCCCCAGGTCTCCCAACCGGGCTCATATTTCCAGAGCAATTCCCCTGAGAAAGAGTATTTCTGAATCTGGGACGATGCTCTTAGAGAAACATCGGCAGGATCGGGCCAATTTTCTTGACCGGGGAACAGCACAAAGGACTGTTCAGATTCGCTGACTACACCCCGCCAGAAACCAGCAGGCGCAGATGCACTGGCAGTGACCTGGAAGCCATAGTCAATCGGATCTGAAGCGGCAAGATTTATCAAAGGGGTTGCCTCAAGCTCGGCTACAGAGAATGTTTGAGACTCTGCATTGCCAGCAGTCACCCGGATCATCCAGTCAGCCCTCTCCGGAACTGACACCGAGAAACTCGATTGGTTTCCAGCACTGTTAATTTCCACCTCGAACCAATCGCTAAAAGGCGTTGCAATTTCCACACTCAAATCAGACCAATTTCCGGCATCATTCGAAATGCTGCCTGATAAGGTTTGCGGGCCTGGGGGTAGCGTGACGATTGATGGGTTTGTAAAGGATATGGATTGGGACAACTTACCTACGGTCTGTCCGTCAGCAGTAGGATCTGGCAGACGCCAGGCGTCGAGGTCAAAGGAAATCAGAAAATCGAAGTTGTATGTCTTGGTTTCTCCCTGGGCGGGTGGTGTGTTGCCATAGCGTGACTCATAAACACCCTGCATCCAGTTCTGAGCATAATAAGATTCACCGGGTGCAAGATCGATGTTGCCACCATTTGGAAATACGGCAAACCCGCCATCACCCGTCGTTGCCGGGTAATCCCCAATCCCCTCAATAGCAACCTGATAATAAATATCACTTATCAGGGCATCCCCAACGTTAGTGAGCTTAACGATTGCATTACGGTTTTTGCCGTCTAAGACATAGTCCAGAGAGAGAGGACCAACATATTCAACTTTAATGCTGTTCCAAATGACGGGTTCAGAAAAATCAGGCATAACCGCTCCTAGTGATCTAGTGCTTTTACAAAGGCTCAATTCACTTCAACAAAGCGAAATGGAATGCTGCGGCTAATTTACTCGCTGAATGGAACAAAATCCAGATTGGAAGAGCAAGCAGCCGAGGTGATCAAACAGAGGGGAGCGCATGAAAAAGAAAGGATGGTGCCCAGAGCCGGAATCGAACCGGCACGGCATTTCTGCCGAGGGATTTTAAGTCCCTTGTGTCTACCAATTTCACCACCTGGGCGGAGTCTGGGAGCCAGAAAATTGGAGGCTGGAGTCGGAATCGAACCGGCGTACACGGAGTTGCAGTCCGCTGCATAACCACTCTGCCATCCAGCCAATGTTCAGGCTTTTATCGATGCGCCTCTTTGCGTAAACGGTATCACTGGTTGCTTAGGAGCAGGAAGATCCGAGATCCATCCTTACTAACATTCCACTCGTGGCAGGTCCGAACGTTTCGATACCGAACCGTAAAGGCCGTAAAGTATACCTGAGATTACTCAGCGCAGCATAGAATTAGTCAAAATTACGAAAATAGCGACTGACGGTAGATCGGTGAATTCCGATCACAACCAATGAAGTGCCACCTTCAGCACCGCATGAATATGTGCTTAACCGTCGAGCCAGATGAAGCAATCAAGGATATGTAGAGGGAAACAAGATTCAAACTCAATTTGGTCCTCATATGGTCTTTTTTAATCCTCATATAATCTATTTAAATACAGAGTTATTTCCGACAATTCGGATTTTTTAGCTTCAAAAGGGTCACCAAAACTGGTCAAAAGCTACGCAGACTAGTGGCCCGAAGGCCCTTGCACTGCAGCGACACCAGCTGTTCCAGATTTCTTCATAGGCAAGCGCGTCTATGATATACCAGTACACTTCTTAAGGAAGGGCGGAGGAGATTGCTTCCGTAACTCGATCTAAGTCCCGAACCGAGTGATCAGCGAATATACTGAGGCGAACAATACCTCCTGGGCCTGAAGCTATGTAGTTCGAATGTAAGACGTACATTCCCTGGTTAAACAAATGTTTTTGAATATTTCGCATTTCCGAGAAATCACCATAACTGAATGAGACTATCGGCGCTTGTGTGTCCGATACGGTGAGTCCTAATTCTCTCAGATTATTTCGTAAATAGTTTGCCAACTCTCTGACGCTTTTACAGAGGTAGGGATTATTCCGAACGAATTTCAAGGCTGCCGCACACACGTTCGCAGATATCGGCGTACCCGAATTTGACCCCCTGATAGGCTTAGCGGCAACAGCGCGTTCAACTTGTTCTCTTGATCCGACATATACAGCCCCTTGGCCGCAAAATGCCTTACTAAGTGTCACGCCGATATGTGCTATGTGCTCAACACCATAATGCTGAGCGGAGCCCCGCCCCGTTTCTCCAACAACACCTCCAGAGTGAGACTCGTCCACCAACAGCCTGCCATCGACGTGCTTCAGAAGGTCTGCGTATTGGTCTAACGGAGGTAAGGCACCTGTAGTTGCAAACGCGCCATCGGTGACTACTATAGGACGCTGCCCTGACGAGAGCGTATCAATTTCTGCTCCAAGAGATTCAGCCGATCGATGAGAAAAGTATCGAATCGGCTTATCTGTTAGCTTAGCCGCATCCTTGAGACACCAGTGAGCATTTTCATCCAGTAAAATGACATCGAAATCAGGTTCAGCGGCGGCAAATCCTGCCGCTCCGATTAAGTAGCCAGACGGTAAGTATACCGCAGCCTCAGTGCCAAAGAATTTGGCAGCCTCTTCTTCAGCTGCCTGAAAGTAAGGATCATAACCACCATAAGCATTCACCAAATATCGAGAGAAACCTGCTCCATCGTCCAAAACATTCTGGGCAGCTGAACGAAGCTCTAGCCTGTTGGTTAACGCCAAGTAGTTGCAGCCTGAAAAATTGAGGAACGGAACACCATCAATCAGCAACCTCGCATTCCCTCCACCGCGTAATTCTCGCCCGTCTAGGATCTGTTGTTGCGTATTTTCCATTTTTCCTTTTCCCTGGGCCTTCGACTAGCATCGTGGTCTGCAGATGGGCGCCCTTAAGCCTAGCATCAATAAACTAATATTTCTTTTTCAGAATCAGCGATCATTAGATTCATTTGATATGGTGTTTTATGTACGTTCATTTAACTGATCAAGAAAATGCAGGTATCATCGGCATTGTCAAAAACCCCGCTCCCAAAATAAATCCCATGAAATCAACTGCACCTTCATCCGCCAATTGTGGCAAACTAGCGGGCAACATCTTTGGTTTATACATTAGCAATATAGGAAGAGCGATGACACTTAAACTAAACGAGGAAGCTCCTAACTTTACGGCAAACTCAACTCAAGGCGAAATTGATTTCCATAATTGGATCGGCGACAGCTGGGCCATCCTGTTTTCACATCCTAAAGACTTTACCCCTGTGTGCACCACGGAACTCGGTCAGGTAGCAAATATGGAGCAGGAATTCGTCAAAAGGAATTGTAAGGTGATTGGGCTTAGCGTGGATTCAGTGGAGAGCCATGTTTCATGGGAAAAAGATATCGAAGAGATCCAGGGTGCCCGAGTTAGTTTTCCGATGATCGGTGATACCGACCTCGCCGTGTCTAAACTTTACAATATGTTGCCCGCTGACGAGTGCGGTACATCAGAAGGCAGAACAGCAGCCAACAACTCGACAGTGCGTTCTGTATTCATTGTGGGTCCAGACAAAAAAATTAAACTTATGCTCACCTACCCTATGACAACGGGGCGAAACTTCGATGAAATCCTTAGAGTTCTTGATTCGATGCAGCTTACATCTACCCACAAAGTAGCAACTCCTGCTAACTGGAAAGATGGTGATGACGTGATAATCGTACCTAGCGTTTCCGATGAGGAAGCGAAGGAGAGTTTTCCTGACGGATGGGAAACTCTTAAGCCATATTTACGTGTTGTGAAGCAACCTAAGGAATAATTTCGATACATACTTGGGTCAGCGATCGGCAAATCTGCGGCCAGATCAATCGCATAGAGTGGGAGTTGGTTCTGATTGCGCAGTGTAGACGGGCCTCCTTTCTGCTTCGATCTCGAGCAAGCAGAGCAGAAAGATGAAGACGCCCAAGCACACCCGTACGACTGAATTGTTGTCTGTTGGAGTGAACCCTGCAAAGGCTGCTAGGCAGCTAGGGCACGATAAAGAAACCTTCCTCAAAACTTACGCGGATTGTATGCCTGACTACGATGAAGGATCAGACGAATTATTAGAGTCTGCGTTTGCCGCGCTATAGCTGGCAGTGTCAGGAAACGCTAATTTAGCAGTTTTCGTAAGATAGGTTATTGATTTATCGAGATATATTGGAGCGGGAAACGAGATTCGAACTCGCGACCCCGACCTTGGCAAGGTCGTGCTCTACCAACTGAGCTATTCCCGCTTTTTTTGGTTGGTTTTCGGGGCGATTCCAGCCTCAGAGTCATGGGTTTGTAGGCCGTGTAATAAGTCCCGAATTGCCGCATATTCTAATGCGCTTGCCTTTTGAGTCAAGCACTTAGTGCACATGCGTGGCATTTCCAATCTGCCGGGGGCTGACTCGGGCAGAGCTGTTAACTGTCTGACAGAGACGGCATTGCGGCCCTGAAGTACAGATAAGCTGAATACAGCCCGAGTACCGCCGCGATGTAAATCATGCCCAACCCCAGCCAGAATACGTAAATGGGAGATGATTCCGTGACAAGCATCAGCATAATAATTGCCAGCATCTGAACCGTGGTTTTGAGCTTACCTGAATAGGCTACAGCGACGACATCGCGCTCTCCTCTTGCTGCCATCCACTCTCTGAGCGCAGAAATAACGATTTCCCTGGACACGATGATCATCGCCGGAAGGAGCAGAACTGAGAATTGCGTTGAAAGCATGATCAGAACCGCTGAAACCAACAGCTTATCGGCCACCGGATCCAGAAACGCCCCAAGATCTGTCGTAATATTCAAACGCCTGGCGAGGTAGCCATCAAGCCAGTCGCTCAGGCTTGCCAGTGTAAACAGTGCTGCTGCAGCGACATGGGAAAACCCCCAGTCAGAATAGTAGCTCCCGACAACCATCGGGATCAGCAGCAACCGAAAACTAGTTATGGCATTTGCTAGGTTCATGCTTAATCCTGAACGAAAAGATAAACAGGCCCCGAGGCCGACGATCATGTTAACCGGTTTTCTACTATAACGAGAAAGAATTCAGCTTAATCGATATTGTGAAGTTCCGCATAAATAACCTCAGCCAGCTTCTTACTGATCCCGTCAACTTTGCCGATTGCATCTTGCGACGCTTTCATAATAGCCTGCTGGCCGCCGAAGTGCGTAAGTAAGTCCCGTCTTCTTTTTGGACCTAAACCGGGGATGCTCTCTAAATTCGACACCCGGCGGGCCTTGCTTCGGCGCTGGCGATGCCCGGTAATAGCAAAACGATGTGCTTCATCCCTGATCTGCTGTAACAGATGCAGCCCAGGAGAATCGGTCTTCATGGCAATCTCCCGATAGCCAATTTCTGAAGACAGGAATAGCGTTTCCTGCCCCGCCCGCCGACTGATCCCTTTCGCGATACCAACCAGCACAATCTCGGGCAACTGGTGTTTTTCGAGAATTTCCTTGGCCTGGGTCAATTGCCCTTTGCCTCCATCGATAAGTAACACGGTGGGTATTTTGCCTTCCCCTTTGCTTAGCCGGGTGAAGCGACGGTCGAGCACTTGCTCCATCGCTGCATAATCATCTCCCGGGGTAATGCCGGCGACATTGAAACGTCGGTAGTCACTTTTGACAGGACCATTCTGATCAAAAACAACACAGGAGCCGACGGTGCCTTCACCTCCGGTGTGACTGATATCGAAACATTCAATACGCTCTGGCGTGAACTTAAGCGATAGGTTTGTTTGCAGGCTGGTAAAACGATTCATCATCGATTGCTTGCTGGCAAGCTTGCTCTGCAGGGTCTCATGCGCATTGGTGCGGGCCAGCTCAAGCCACTTGGCACGATGACCACGGACACGCTCACCCAGCCGGATTTTTTTATCAGCAATAAAACTGAGGGCTGTTTGCAGTTGTGCGCTCTCCCTAAGGGGTTCGGAGACAATGAGCTCAGGCGGTATATTGGCCGCCTTGTTATCTGCCAGATACACCTGCGCGATAAACGCGGAAAGTAGCTCACCCGGCTCGGAAGCAAGTCGGAAACGGGGAAAGAACCCCTTGCTTCCTATAATTCGCCCGTTACGCACGTAGATAACATGTACCGCAAAGTCCGAGCCCGAAATCGCAGCTGCGAGCACATCAGCATCGCCGCCCTGATTAGAGACGTATTGCTGTTCCTGAATCCGTCGTAAATCAGATATCTGGTCCCGCACTGTCGCCGCTTTTTCAAACTCCTGCCTCTCTGCGGCCTGCTCCATGCGCGACGTCAGCTTTTTAGTCAGTTCACTGCTTTTTCCTTGCAGGAACATGACAGAATATTCAACATCCTGTGCATACTGTTCCGGAGAAATCAGATTGACACAAGGACCGGTGCAACGATCGATCTGATATTGCAAGCAAGGCCTCGAGCGATTTTTAAAATAGCTGTCATTGCATTGCCTGACCCGGAACACTTTCTGCAGGAGCTGGAGGGTCTCTCTCGTCGCGTTTGCACTGGGATAGGGTCCGAAGAAGCGCCCTTTTCGGCGGCGACTGCCTCTATAGAAGCTCAGCCTCGGGTACTCACTGTCTTCTGAAAGCAAAATATATGGGTAGGACTTGTCGTCCCTCAGTTGAATATTGTATGGCGGCCTGAGTGACTTAATCAGGTTTTGTTCAAGTAACAGCGCTTCAGTTTCACCGCGGGTCACGGTCACCCTAATGTCATGAATCTTATTCACCATCGCCAAGGTTTTGCTGGTCAGTCCAGAAGTCCTGAAATAACTGCTCACCCGGCTCTTCAGATGCCGCGCTTTGCCCACATATAAAACCTCTCCCTGGCTATCGATCATCTGATAGACACCGGGCCTTGATGTCAAATTGGCAAGGAAACTTTTGTGGTCGAAAGGTTCGCCGGGTGTGTTAGTCATAAGATACGGCTGGACTGGTCAGCTCGAAAGCCAGGCAGATTTCGAACGTTACCACAAACCACCGACGGCAATCGGCATTGGTGGCTTGGGCAGGTAAAGTGCTCGATTGTGTTGGGTTAATCACAATGCTCACAATATCCTCACCTCTGGCTCAAGGACAATACCGAACTCATCGAATACACTTGTCATCATGCGACCGGCCAGGACAGAGATCTCTTCTCCGGTAGCGCTCGCCGCATTAATCAAAACCAACGCATGTCTTGATGACACTTCGGCGCCGCCATTTTTCTGACCCTTCCAGCCTAACTTATCCAGCAGCCAGGCCGCAGGCAGTTTCTTGAGACCCGGATCGTCTGTATCAAACCATACGAGATCGCGGTATCGGATTCTCAATTTTTCCAAACACTCGGCGGACACAAAAGGGTTCTTAAAAAAACTTCCCGCATTACCCACAAGCTTGGGGTCGGGCAACTTCCGGCGACGAACGCGACAAATCAGCGAAAACAACTGCTCTGGCGTTTCTATCGGCTCCTCAGTAAATTCTTCATCGCGTGATGCGTAACTCATATCCGGCCGCCAGTCCTGTTGGAGCTGCAGCGTCACTTCGCTGATGACAAGGTGAGCACCTTTCGCTTTTTTAAAAATGCTGTCCCGGTAGTCAAAACAGCACTCCTTAGCATCTAGGATGAACCGCTCTCCTGTGCGTGTATCGATACCTTCAACGTGTTTGATAAGGGACGCAATCTCAATGCCGTAAGCACCAATATTCTGAACAGGGGCAGCACCGACCGACCCGGGTATCAGCGCCAGATTTTCTAGCCCATACAAGCTTTCACCGATACAGCTCGAGACCAAGGCGTGCCAGTTCTCTCCTGCGGCCGCCCGAACTACACCTGAAGCCCGATCAATCTCGATGCCAGCCAAAGCGATTCTGATAATCAGTCCGGGGAAATCCCGGCTGAACAGCACATTACTTCCCTCTCCCAGTACGTAGGTCGGAATGCTTTTTTCTGAAGCAAATTGGAATGCACGACGAAGTTCTTCAAGGGAATACACTGTTGAAAAATATCGAGAGTTTGCCGACACGCCAAAACTGTTATGAGGCTGCAGATCAACATTTTCATGAACAAGCATAATGTCTGAACACCCCTTTCGATGACTTAGTCGATAAACTCATCGATTAGCGCCCCACAGACTTCTTCTGCCAGATCCAGAACCAGCTCAAAGCCCGAAGACCCGTTCCAGTATGGATCCGGCACTCCCTCTAACCCTGACTGACTCCTGCTCAGAAAGAGTCCAAGTTTGGGCCGGCAATGCGGCGGGCAACGTTTGTGAAGATCAGACAGATTGGTTTTGTCCATAGCCAGAATCAAATCAGAAGACTCATAATCTGACGCTTCAATCTGGCGCGCTCGCTGCTGGCTAAGATCATATCCTCTAGCAAGGGCCGCCTTAGTTGCTCTGCTGTCTGGCGCTTCTGATACGTGGAAATTACATGTGCCGGCCGAATCTACCTCGAGCAGGTCATTAAGCCGTTTGTCTGTGATGAGTTTATCCAGCACTCCGTGAGCGGTCGGAGATCGACAAATATTACCCAGACAGACCATCAGAATTCGGATTTTGCCGGGTCGGTAACTCACAAGCTTCTACTACACTCCGCGGAGCAGTTGACGAAGCGTTTCAAGGTCTTCGGGCGTGTCTACACCGGCGGGCATTGGCTCCCCCCACTTGTCGACATGAATCTTCACACCATTATTCAAGGCGCGAAGCTGCTCAAGATTTTCGTTAGCCTCCTGATCAGAAACAGGCCAGTTTATAAACTGATGAAGTATCTCAACACGATAGGCGTAGATACCAATATGTCTGTAGCGATCGGGGCGTTTGCTGGCCTCAGCATGAGGAATGCAGGCCCGACTGAAATAGTGCGCAAAGCCGTTGCGACTGAACACTACTTTAACCGAATTAGGATCGGTGTGCTCCTGCTCGCGAACGATCTTTTCGCACAAAGTTGCGATACCCGCTCTTGGATTGACCTGCAAGTTATTCGCAACCAGATCAATTGCACCGGAGGGAATCAGCGGTTCATCGCCCTGCACGTTTACCACTACAGTTTCTTCTGACCAATTGTTTAGCAGCACAACTTCATGAAGGCGCTCAGTCCCAGAGCGATGCGACTGCGCGGTCATCACGCATTCAGCACCAAATTTGGAAGCGGCTTCAGCGACACGTGCATCATCAGTGGCAATGATCACCTGTTCAGCAGAACTGCTGCAGGCCTTCTCCCAAGTGAGTTGCAGCATGGGCTTGCCATGAATTTCAAGTAAAGGTTTACCCGGCAGGCGCTTGGACGAATAGCGCGCCGGAATCACAACCTTGTAGCTCACCGCAAAGACTCCAATTCATCCGCAGTCATCGTCCTAGCTTCAGCGGTTAACATAACCGGAACGCCCTCGCGAACAGGGAAAGCCAGCTTATCGATTCCACAAACCAACTCTTCGGCGCTTCTGTCGTAGTGTAATTCGCCTTTACAGATTGGACAGACCAGAATTTCGAGCAGTTTCTTATCCAGCATAAACGCCTCTTTATATTACAACAGCAGTTAATTCGCTCGGTCAGTGATCAGAAAAATGTCGGACATGTTGGCTCACTAGCGTCAGCAAATCCGAATCAACTCGAGCTTCCACGTCCAGGCACCAGAATCGCGAATCTGCAAAGCTACAGCATTTTATCCCATCTTTTTCGGTCATTACGATGGGGTTGCCCCGTGAAAATACGGCGCCTTGAAAATCCTCCGATCGGTAATGATAATGGTCTGGATAGCTGTGAGTGTGTATCGGGTAAGGTAACCCCTCGAGCAGCCTGAAAAAGCGCTCAGGATTGCCCAGCCCGGCTACTGCCTCAATGGTCGTACCGATCTTAAAGGGAGCACCACCCAGAGGTCTCCTCTCTGAGGTTGATAGATTGACCAGAGCCTCCGGCTTCAAAGTTATCCTGAAACACCGGGAAAGCCGCGGATGACCCGGCTGCGCGTCACCGTTCAGCACCACTGCATCAATCTGCTGCAGCCGGGAAACCGGTTCACGCAGCGGACCAGCGGGCAGGCAAAGTCCATTACCGAACTCTTGGACCGGATCTACGACGCAAATCTCATAGGAACGGGGCAACCCGAAGTGCTGCAGCCCATCATCACTGAGCACAACATTGCAATCCGTATGCTGTCGGACGAACCTGAGCGCTGCGGCTCGATCAGGGTCAATAACTACGGGACAACCGGTGTGACGATAAATCAGGGCAGGCTCGTCACCGGAATCGGAGACAGTAACAGAGTCATCGACCAGAAGCGGATAATGCTGCGACTGACTTTTATATCCTCTACTGATGATCGCCGGCCTGAATCCTTCTTTTGTCAAATGATGAGCGAGGGCAATGATGAGAGGTGTCTTCCCCGTTCCACCCACTGTGATGTTTCCGACCACTATGACGGGACAGCTTAACGCCTCAAAATGCCCACTTTTCGACGCTTTCTGTAATGTGCGCAACCGCCGGACTGCAACATAGCGCACCAACAGTGACAACGGCAGCAATAACCATAACCAGGCAGATTGTCGATACCATGCCCTGCTGAGAAAATTCATCGTCGCTTACTTGTCTGAATCCGAAAACTGAAGCTCATGCATGTGAGCATAATGTCCTGGTTTTGCCAGAAGTTCCGTATGGGTTCCAGACTCCACTATTCTGCCCTGCTCCATAACCACGATGATGTCTGCACGCTCGATCGTAGACAGCCGATGTGCAATGATAAAAGTGGTTCTATTCTTGATCAGTTCCTGCAGAGCCAGCTGAATAAATTGTTCAGATTCGGCATCAAGCGCAGAGGTGGCTTCATCCAGAATCAGAATGGGCGAATTCTTCAGTAGCGCCCTGGCAATCGCCAGTCGCTGGCGCTGTCCTCCTGATAATAGAGAGGCATCGTCTCCAACCTGAGTTTCCAGTCCACTTTCCAACTGAGAAATAAACTCCATTGCGTGCGCGGCTTCCGCCGCGGACCTGATTGCATGCTGCGAATAATGGGGATTTCCGTACGCAATGTTCTCTGCAATTGTCCCATCGAACAGGACAACCTGCTGAGTCACCAGCGATATCTGCTCTCTGAGGTTTCTCAGCTCATATTCAGCCAGTTCAATTCCGTCGAGCAGGATAGAGCCCCGGTTATGCTGATAAAAACGCGGAATCAGGTTTATCAGGCTCGATTTGCCGCTGCCTGATTTACCGACAAGCGCGACGGTTTGTCCGGGCGGTACCTCAAGACTAACGCCCTTCAGGGCTGACGAAGAATCATTGTAAGAAAACCAGACGTCTCGAAACTCAACACGCCCGTCTATTCGACGCACGGCGTGCTTCCCATTATTGGGCTCAGAAGGTTCATCAAGCAACTCGAAAATACTGGACGAAGCCGCAATGCCTCTCTGAATAACCGCGTTGATCTGCGTAAGCTGTCGAATCGGTTTTGCCAACAAACCGGCAGCACTGAGAAAGATAACAAATTCACCGGGGCTCCTGCCTGCGAAAAAATCCGGAGACATTGCCAGCCAGACGAGGAACGCTAGGCTCATCGCTACAATCATTTGTACCAGCGGTGTACTGGTATTCCGTGTCAGTTCCAGCTTCATGTTCTGATGTCTATTGCGCTCACTCGCAGCAGCTAGTTTGTCATTGATCATCTGGTCGGCATTGAAGGTCCTGATGACTTTGTATCCTTTAATCGTTTCGCTGGTGATTTGAGTGACTTCGCCCATAGAATCTTGCATTTGTGAGCTGTATCGCCGAAAGTATTTCGACGCTAGGGAAACAACCCCGCCAACCAAGGGCGCAATAATCAGAAAAGTGAGCGTCAGTTGCCAGTCAATCAGAAATAGCTGAGCGAGATAAAAAATAACGGTGAGCCCCTCCCTGAAAGCCACAGTAATCGCTTCACTTGCTGCACCGGCAATTTGCTGCACGTCGTAGGTCACTTTGGAAACTAGGCGCCCGCCGGCCTGACGGTCGAAGAAGGAAGCGGGAAGTCCAGCGAGTTTTGCACCCAGCTCGCAGCGAAGCCTGTGCATCACCTGCTGAGCTAGGTAGGCCATCGAATAGCCGCCCAGAAAAGAGCCCGCACCACGACCAAAAGCGATAGCCAAGCAGAGTAGTGGACTGAGAACCCTGGCCTGTTCGTAACTTTCAGAACTGATGGAATCAAGCGTCCAGCCGAGCCACTGGGTGGCCGCGGGGCCGGAGGCAGCAAAAACAACGAAGCCCAGCAATCCAGCCAGCATTACTGCTTTGTGGTGTATCACGTAGGTTAACAGCCGTCGATAAAGCGTCCATCCACGACCCAATGATGAGTGATCAGGCTCTGCTGTCATCAATTATCCGTATCCTGTGCCTCGGGCTGTTCTGAGCGCTGAGTGGCAATACTCAGTCTGGCGAAACCCGCCTGACCAATGGCGTCCATTGCCGTCACCACTGATTGGTGGCTGGCCTGTGAATCTGCGACGATAATGACTGGCAGATCAAGGTTCCCGTCAGATTCAAGCTCAAGACCGCGCAATAAAGTTTCGACTCTTCCATTTACTAGGGTTTGCCCGTTCAGAGCGAACGAGCCATCGCGTGACACCACGATCTCAAGCCGCTCAGACTGGGTAGGCAGGATTTCTGCTGCAGCCTCAGGCAGATTGACCTGCAAAAGCGTTTCCCTGGTAAACGTGGTGGTAACCATAAAGAATATCAGCAAAAGAAAAACCACATCGATGAGTGGCGTGAGGTTGATCGAAGGTTCGTCCTGTGTGCGTCGTTTGAATTTCATGGGCCCGGCAACGGCGCAGCCGCGCCGCTCATTTTATCTCCACCTGCCGGTCACTGTGTAAGGCGTCAACCAGTTTACTAGATTCTTGCTCAAGATTAAGGATCAGAGAATCTACCTTACGCATAAAATACCTGTAAAAGACAAAGCTCGGTATGGCCACAGTCAGACCTGCCGCGGTGGTGATAAGCGCCTCTGAGATCCCTCCTGCCAGCGCGTTCGCGTTTCCTGTACCTTGCAGCATGATTTCGCTGAATACTTGAATCATCCCGATAACAGTGCCAAGCAAACCCAGCAGTGGTGTTACCGACGCTAATGTTCCTAGGGTGTTAAGGTAGCGCCCCATCTCATGGATTACCTGAGTGGAGGCCTGCTCTATGCTGTCAACCATCGCTGAGCGTCCGTACTTCGAGCTGAGCAGCCCGGCGGCGAGTATCTGACCGAGGGGTGAAGACAGTCGTAATTGCTGCAATTTGCCTGAATCCAGCTGATCATTCTTAAGCCAGGTCCAGACCTGAGCCAGAATATTCTGCGGGGCAATTCTGGCGACATTGAGTGTCCAGAAGCGCTCAATAATAATCGCAATTGCGATGATCGAACACAGGATGATGGGCAGCATTAACCAGCCGCCAGCTTGAACCAGTTCCAGCACGTGTTGTCCTCCGGCGAAACCGATGGTAGCACAGCGGGTGCTGTGGAGATCATCGCTTCGCCCTAAAAGCTATCGGCACAAATCGCGATTGCCTGACTATGATCAGTAATACCGGCCGGTGCAGCGGGACAGAAGCTGAAACAGTTTCCGCGCATTCTCAACAAACCGGTGGGGCTGCATACCGGTTTTTGACGTTGCCTGAGACACCATACCAAGCCAACTAGCTCGTGATTCTACCTGTGGATGGGAATGGTTAAAGCCGTTTTTATATCCGTTACTGAAGACGAAAAATTCTGCACTCACCATTTTCAGAAACGGATAGCTGCTGGAACCATTACTAGCATGGTGGGAGGCGATCAGCAGATTACTCTTCAATACACTTTGCCACTTCATGGCCAGAGCCAGGCTGAACACAGCAGCCAAAACAATCCATTGCGGATCCGGCAGCTCTTGGAGTGGAGCCGGTGACGAAAAATCCGCTTTCAGAGAAGCCGCGATGGCTAGCGTCAAGCATCTAAAGGAAAACTGATAACCCCAGTTGACTGAAACGTCAGGAGCCACTTATTGCATCTATTCCTGCCGGAGCGCCTCTGCAGGTTGAATGCGGGCAGCACGCCGAGCAGGGATAATTGTTGCACAAAAGGCCAGAAAAAATACCCCTATCACAACGACGGCGAGGTCTAGCGCCTGAATTTCAGAAGGCAAGTAGTCTATAGGATAGACCTCTGCGCTTAAAAGCTGCAGGCTGAAAAAAGACTCCAACCAGCGGGCAAATTCAGTAACGTAAGTTGCACCCAGAAGTCCGAAAAATAATCCACAGACCGTCCCGATCAGTCCGATCAAACAGCCCTGCCAAAGAAAGATTTTCGTCACTGTCTTCGGGCTCGCGCCCAGCGTGCGCAGTATGGCGATATCGCCTCTTTTATCTCTCACGATCATCATCAGACTCACCACTAGATTAAACGCAGCGACTGACACCAGCAGCCAGAGCATAAAAGCCACGATATTTCTTGAAAATCGGATGTTGTCGTAAATCGCACCTAGCTTTAGGGTCCATGATTCAATAAAGATTCGTCCTGGCACCCAAGAATCGAGCTCCACAGCGATCTGATCTGCCGCCAGTGCATCATCAAGGCGCAGATGGAGGGCATTCTGTGCAGAGCGCAACCTAAACAACGCACGAGCGGCAGACTGGTTGATGATCACGTAAGCCTCGTCGAGCTCCTTGGTGCCAACTCTAAAAGTCCCCACCACATCGAATGCACGAAAATTGGCCAGAGGGACAAGCGGATTGATTGATACGGCTGAGGAGTAAATGGTTAATTGATCTCCAGTTTTCACTCCGATACTTTCTGCAAGCGACTCACCAATAACAACACCCCAACGGTTCGCGTAAAGATCCTGCAAGCTACCTGATTTGAACAAGTCACCCAGTGCCGCGTAGGTACGACCCGCATCACTGTCGATGCCGTTGATCAATACCCCTCTGCTGCCACCGCCGCCGGAAACAACGCCAGTTGCTTGAACAACAGGCGAGATCGATGCCAAATCGGGGCTAGTTGCCAACCGATCAATCAATGCATTCCAATCAGACAACAGCAGGCTTTCATCTGTGTAGAGGGTGATGTGAGGCACGATCCCGAGAATGGTTTGACGCATCTCCCGGTCAAACCCGTTCATGACGGACAGAACCAGAACCAGGATTGCAACGCTCAGAGACAACCCAAAGACTGCCACGGCTGACATGAATGACACCAGATGACTCCGTTTGCCAACGCCCACATATCGAACAGCGAGATACCGGGAAACAGAGAATGGCGATTCAGTCATGCAGCATGCCGTCCCGCAGAAACAGTTTTCGATCAAGCGTATCGGCAAAAGCTTCATCATGCGTCACGACGATGTAGCTGATGCCCAGCTTTTCGTTGAGATCAAACATCAAGTTCTGAATACTGATAGCGGTATTACGATCAAGATTTCCGGTCGGCTCATCCATCAGGACGCAGGCTGGTTCTGTGACCAGTGCTCGCGCTATTGCAATACGCTGACGCTCTCCCCCTGAGAGTTCTGATGGTTTATGCCAGGCTCGGTCAACCAATCCCACTCGCTCCAGCATGATCTGACTTTTCTGCAAAGCCTCTTTCCAAGAATAGCCTCCGATCAGCAACGGCATGGATATATTTTCAAGAGCGGTAAATTCGGCAAGTAAATGATGGAACTGATAGACAAAACCGAGATACAGATTGCGCAATCGGCCACGTTCTGTTTCATCGACTTCAGCCAGATCCTGTCCTGCAATAATAACGCTTCCGCGGGAAGGCAGATCCAAGCCCCCGAGCAAATTCAGAAGGGTCGTCTTACCAGAACCTGAGCTTCCCAGAATCGCAAGCTGCTCCCCTCGCTTAACCTGCAGAGATATCTGTCTGAGCACCTTTAGATACTGCGGCCCTTCAGTATAGGTTTTGCCCAGATCTAAGCATTCAAGGACTACAGACACAATTCACCCTCGCTTGAGTCAAACTATTCATAACGCAACACTTCCGCAGGCTGTATGCAACTCGCGCGATAAGCCGGATAAAGGGTCGCCAAGAAACAGATGACAATGGCGGCTAGGCAAACCAGCATAACTTCAGAGGAGATCACCTTCGTTTGCAGGTGCGATAAGAGATACAGGTTCGCCCCCTCAATATTCGAGTTGACAAACTGCTCTATAGCCAAGCTCACGTCTGTAATGGAGCCAGCGAACCCTAGCCCCAGCACGACGCCAAACACGGTTCCTAAAAATCCGGCGACAAGGCCCTGCACCATAAATATGGTCATGATGCTCGCACGGCTGGCCCCCATGGTCCGAAGTATCGCAATATCTGCGCTTTTACCGGAGACAAACATCACCAACGTCGAAATGATGTTAACCGCACCGATAACTACAATCATCAACAGCATAAAGGCGGTCAGGAACTTCTCCATATTGAGCGCATCAAACAGACTGGCCTGCACTTCGTTCCATGAAGTGATTTTGAGTTCAGGATAATTTGAAAAAACTTGGGCCGCGATGTCGCCGGCGCGGCTAATGTCGCTGACGCGTAATCGCAGGCGAATATCAACGCCCGGATCGTTGGCGAATAGCCGTTCTGCGGAAGTTAATGACATCAGCGCGGTATTATGATTACTGTAGAGACCGAAGTCAGCGAAACCGATCACTTCGGCACCCTGCCCTTCATCAAGCCTACTGCGCAATAACTTACCGAGACTCAGCAGACTCACCTGCGTTGAACTACGCACTCCGAGTTGACCCGCCAGACTCGCACCGAGAATAACGCCGGTTTCTGATTCATCGAGACTGGCTAGCAGGTCAACGAATGTAGCTCTACCGGGCTCACTGACTGATGACTCCAATGCCGTGTCAATGCCACGTACCGCGATAAAGGCAGCTTTTCCCTGATGAGTGATACTGGCTTCAGCTTCTATGAACGGGGCCGCGGCAATAACTTCCTCTGAACTGAGCGCAAGATCACGTAGCTCACGCCAATTGCTTCGCAGCCCAGGGCCGGCGATGGTCACATGAGGTATGGATTTGAGCGCCTCCTTTCTTAACGTCTCTATCGAGCCGTTAATCACTGCGAGCGCTACAATCAGGATGAGAACACCGAGCGTGACACCCAGCACCGAGATCAATGAGACAAATGAGAGTAGCAGGCTGTTCTTCTGAGCCAGTGAATAGCGTAATCCGACAAATAGTGGAAATGATCTGAGCATTCAATAAGCAACCTTCTGTCGGTTTGGCTGAAATGTCTGCCAACCAGACTCGGGTCCGATAACGTGCATGCTAAATACTCAGTCGGATAGACTAAAGGTGGTCAGCATGACGCTGCAGAAGCCGCTGCACCGTCTTAAAGCTGATTGGCATCACTGGTGTGGACACTTGATTTGAGATAGCTCTGAGTGATTTACCTTCCCTCTTCAACTCGAATATCCGCTTGAGAACCTTCTGTTCCATCGGGTTTTCGATCAATCGACCGTTATCGTGGATCATGTAGCCAAATGGACGGCTTCCCCCCAGATAGCGCCCTTGCTGCTTCTGCCGCTGTTTGACTCCTTTTATCCGCTCAGCTGATTTGCGCTTCTCAAGCGCCGAAAAAATCGTGACGGCACGACCAACATTGATCTTGAGTTCAGGGTCGGTAATGTCTCCCCCAAGCTCTACTACATGGAGCGCAATCTGCCTTTGTGTGAACAGGTTGATAAGCTGCAGCGCCTCTTGACTCGAACTGGCAATGCGTCCAAGCCTGCTGCACAACAACACATCTCCGGGGCTCATTGCCTCCAGCAGCCATTTTCCACGCTCACGGTCGGTAAATTCCTGGTTCCAACGGCAGTTTGACTCGGTGATGGTCTGTGTCATATACCAGCCTTTCTGGAGACAGTAGGTTTGTATCCCCAGAAGCTCCGGCTCCAAAATACCGTTTAAGCGGTCTTGATCCATCGAGTCTTCAAGCTCGGACGTCCTGCAGTAGGCGTAAATAGTCATCGTAGAATTCCTCTCACCGCCCGGATCAGCGTCCAGCACGGTCCACTTCGACAAAAGCAGGCTCGCTTTCAATTTGATTCAAGAAAGCGAGCCCTAAAGCATTGATTTAACGAGATGTACAGACATGATTACGGCTGGCCCGACTCAACAATTTGCCAGTGAGTTAGGCTTAGCCGTGGATTTTTACGCGTGTGTATTGTGTCTGCGTAGTCTCAAAGCCACGAGCCCGAATTCAATCACAGCGTTTTGACTGAATCAAGAACCCGCCATAACAGAATGAATACTGAGCTGGCGATATGTTACCATTAGTGTATCCGTTTCAAAATATGCTCCATATTATTGTTTTCGATAAATATTTTTTATTATTAATTCATAAAACAGTTGTGATTATGGCCCAGTGTTGATAGCATCCAACGGTCTGGCAGATAACACCCCGTTGGGGAAGTAACCCAATCTATCAAGGATATGGGTAGACAGGGCGAGTCAAGTGCTTGCGCCTGACAGGCAAAATAAACCGATGCGTTGAGCTTTACAGTCCTATCCGGTTCTCATGGCTTACCAGACCCAGAGAAGACCTGAGCGCAAGAAGATAGCGAATCGTGCTTGAAGTCAAACACGCCCTATCACTGCTCACCGCGGACCAGAGCATATGCTCAAAGTCAGGGCAAGCATCCAGGTGACAGCCTGCCTAACATGACATGAACTGAACACCACCACGGATTGCCGTATAAACAGGCGATTCGGGAAAAAGTGACAGAGACCGTAGATCGAATATTCGAGAAAACCCGCGCAAGTGGTCCATGAGATCAAGCGTAGGGCATAGCAGATAATTCAAATTTATCCGTAAATACAAGCGTATAGAGACAGGGAATATAGTATTTACCACAAGACGGCGGCCGCGAAGTCCTTTCGCGGTTGATATTGTGGAATCACTGACTCTTAACTACGTTTTGGCTTTCATACAGCCGAATCGGCAAAACCCTGCTCCTTTCTGAATCTTCCCCACGGCTTACTGTCCTTTACTGAAAAGGAATGTAATCCCGATGAAACGCATGCTAATCAACGCTTCGCAGGAAGAGGAACTTCGTGTTGCTCTTGTCGACGGACAGCGACTCTACGACCTTGATATTGAGAACCGAACCAGGGTCCAAAAAAAAGCCAATATTTACAAAGGTAAAATCACTCGTGTAGAACCCAGCCTTGAAGCCGCTTTTGTGGACTTTGGCGCAGAGCGACATGGTTTTCTGCCCCTCAAAGAAATTTCGCGCCAATATTTCAAATCAGACGCGCCTCGGCAAAGCGATAAAACCACGATCAAGGACTTGATTGCTGAAGGCACTGAAGTCATCGTGCAGGTTGAAAAAGAGGAGCGCGGCAATAAGGGCGCTGCTCTGACCACCTTTATTAGTCTGGCAGGTCGCTACCTCGTTTTGATGCCCAATAACCCGAAAGCGGGTGGTATCTCCCGCCGCATTGAGGGTGATGACCGCTCCGAAATCCGAGAGGCGCTGCGAACCCTGACGATTCCTGACAGCATGGGCCTTATCGTAAGAACTGCGGGGGTTGGCAAAGAGCTCGACGAACTGCAGTGGGATCTTGATTACTTATTAGCCCTGTGGGATTCCATTCAAGAAGCAGGAGCCCAGCGTGCTGCCCCGTTTCTCGTTTTCGCTGAAAGCAATGTCATCATCAGAACGATGCGTGATTATCTGAGAAAAGAAATCGGTGAAATCCTAATAGATACCGAAGAATCCCACGCAGAGGCGCTAAGCTTTATTCAGCAAGTCATGCCTCAGTACGAGACCCGCATTAAGCTCTACGACGACAAGTTGCCTTTATTCAATCGATACCAGATTGAGGCGCAGATAGAGAGCGCCTTTGAGCGAGAGGTTACCTTGCCCTCTGGGGGCTCTGTTGTTATCGATCCAACAGAAGCTCTGATCTCAATTGATATCAATTCATCGCGAGCGACTAGAGGGGCTGATATTGAAGAAACAGCCCTCAATACAAACCTTGAAGCCGCGGACGAGATAGCCCGACAACTTCGCCTGCGCGATATGGGCGGACTGGTTGTCATCGACTTTATAGACATGACGTCTAACCGAAATCAGAGAGAAGTCGAAAACCGTATGCGCGAGGCACTTGAGAGCGACCGTGCGCGTGTTCAGGTCGGTCGAATTTCCCGCTTCGGATTGTTGGAAATGTCACGACAGCGATTGCGGCCGTCTCTTGGGGAAACACAAGCCATTGTTTGCCCACGTTGCAACGGCCAGGGCACTATCCGGGACATTGAATCGCTGTCTCTGTCAATTCTCAGGATCATCCAAGAAGAGGCTAACAAAGAGAAGAGCCTTGAGGTGAAAGCAACTGTCCCGCTTGTTGTGTCTTCTTACTTACTGAATGAAAAGCGCTCTGCTCTCTCCGAGATAGAAACGCAAAGCAACACGCGCGTGATCATCGTGCCGAACCCTGAAATGCAGACTCCCCATTATGAAATCGTCGGAGTTAACAGGCATGCGGAGACTTACGAGGTTGACGCCACTTCTGAACCAACTGCGGCGGCACAGAAAGTGACGCCCAACATCGAACAGCCTGCGGTACAAAAACCCGCAGTGAGCAATGCCCCGCCCGCCCGCACTCCGTCTGAGAAAAAAGGGTTTTTCGAAGCCTTATTCTCCGGACTTGCCAGCCTGTTCTCCGGCACACCTAAAGAGGAAAGTCCAAAGGCCAAAACACCAACGCAGAAACGACGCGGTAACCGTAACAGTCGATCTCGGAATCAAAGGGGACAGCAGTCTGGCAACGATCGAAATAGCAATCAATCACGCAGAGACAAGCGTGACGCACGCGATGACGGGAATATGAATCCCCGTGATCAAAGGCGCAGAAAACCTCAGGGCAAAGCAGACAGTGAGCCCAATCGCCGCGGTTCCGGAGAGGGACAGCGGCAGGAGCGAGAGCCCAAGCAAGATAAGCAAGGGAAATCAAATCGTGATCAAAACCGGCGAAGGCGGTCAAATCGTGGTGAGTCTGACCAAATTCAGAACCAGTCAGAGCGCCCGTCGACGCACGATGACAACACAGCAGCCGAAAAGTCAGCCCAGCGACGCAGTGGCGAGCGGCGTCCGCGAAACACAAGTCAGCGCAAGCGAGGACCACGCCCACAGGAAGCGGCGCACGAGACCCGCCCTTCAGAGGACACCGCTGGTACGTCGAAAGCAGGGGCGAAAGAACAGCCAACGAACACACAAGGCATTCCTACCGCCCAACAAGAAGCACCAAGGGCAACTCCCGAAGTCACAACTGAGAACATTACAGCGGCTGATAGTCCGACTTCTGCGAAGAACGCTAACCCTGACAATATCGTTATGAGCGATACTGATCCGAAGAAGTCGCCGCCAGCAAATGAAGGACCGCAGAAGGACGCTGCTGCATCCCAACCGGCTGACAACAAACCAACTCGAGCAAACAGTGGCTCGCAAGCACCAACCGGCGAGCCGACAAGAACGCGTGAGCCTGATTCGGCAGAAAGACCTCCTACAGGCAACCCCGGCGTACTATTAGACCAACCCGAGTCAACTCTCGAAACGCGTGTCGAACAGCCCAAACCGACAACAGCGCCGGTAACGGAAACTGAGCCAGCAACGGCAACGGCAGACAAGGCAAAAAACACGTCTGGACAGGGCACCTCTGGGAGCCAGAACCAACCGTCTGCACCGGCGGAACAACCAGGTGAATCAGGCGATCCAGCGTCCGCCGCACCCGGACGGGCTCCGAACGATCCCAGAGAGGTGAAGAGACGGCAGCTCGGTGGTTCAGAGCAGTCAACCGAATAGGTGACAAAACTTGCGCTATAAAAAAGCCCGGCCAAGCCGGGCTTTTTTATGTGTTTGAGCGGGATTGCGCGCTTTTTTGAAGATTAAAGCGCCTGATCAAGTTCGGGAAGCGCTTCGAACAGATCTGCTACCAGACCGTAGTCAGCAACCTGAAAGATTGGCGCCTCTTCATCCTTGTTGATTGCCACGATAACTTTTGAATCTTTCATTCCCGCCAGATGCTGAATAGCGCCTGAGATTCCGACCGCTATATAAAGATCCGGAGCGACAATCTTGCCTGTTTGGCCGACCTGATAATCGTTTGGCACAAATCCCGCATCGACCGCCGCACGTGAGGCGCCAATCGCTGCTCCAAGCTTGTCTGCGACCTTCTCAAGCAGGGCAAAGTTTGAGCCGTCCTGCATACCGCGACCGCCAGACACAATTATAGACGCTGCGGTCAGTTCTGGCCGCTCCGATACCGACAGCTGCTCACCCAGAAATCGGGTCATGGTTTGTTCTGTCACATGCTCGGACGCTGAGACAGTTGCATTTCCACCCCCCCCTGCTTCTGCAAATGCAGTGGTACGGACAGTTACCACCATAACCGGGTCAGACGACTGCACGGTTGCCATAGCGTTGCCGGCATAGATGGGTCTAACGAAGGTATCGGGAGATTTCACTTCAACAATATCTGATATCTGCCCCACATCAAGAAGCGCTGCCACACGAGGCATTAAATTCTTTCCAGCCGTAGTTGCTGCTGCAAACAGATGCGAATAGTCGCCGGATACCGCTTTCGCGAGGGGGGCAACCGCCTCCGGCAGCTGATTCAGATAGGCGGCGCCGTCGGCAACTATGACCGCTCGAACGCCTGCCACGCCCGCAGCTTCGGTCGCAGCAGCCTGACAGTCCGCTCCCGCAATCAGCACATCGACAGGCTCGCCGACTGCTGAGGCCGCGGTAATCGTATTTAAGGTAGATTTTTTAAGTGAGCTATTGTCGTGCTCAGCAATTACTAAAGTACTCATGATCTTTAAATTACCTTTGCTTCGTTTCGCAGCTTTTCAATCAGGTCCGAGACCGACTCAACTTTAATACCTGCAGACCTCTCATCCGGTGGCGCTACACTCAGCGTCTTGATGTTAGACACGATCTGCACACCAAGATCTTTCGGAGCAACACTGTCAATAGGCTTCTTCTTCGCCTTCATGATGTTTGGCAGAGAGGCATAGCGAGGCTCGTTCAGACGCAAGTCGGTAGTTACAACTGCGGGTAACGTCAGCAGAACGGTTTGTTCACCTCCGTCTATTTCTCGGGTCACTTCTATTGAACCCTCTTTCAATTCCGCGTTACAGGCGAACGTCCCTTGCGGCATGTCACACAAGGCAGCCAACATTTGTCCGACCTGGTTGTTGTCAGTGTCGATTGACTGCTTCCCGAGGATGACGAGATCAACCTCTTCTTTTTCGACGATGGCTTTGAGAATTTTCGCGACTGACAAAGGCTCCGCTGCCTCTTCAGTCTCCACCATAATGCCGCGGTCTGCTCCCAGAGCGAGAGCAGTCCTGATTTGCTCTTGGCTGGAGCTAGGACCGACAGAAACCGCGATTACTTCCGTTGCATGCCCGGCTTCCTTTAAGCGGATTGCCTCTTCCACGGCAATTTCACAGAAAGGATTGATCGCCATCTTGGTATTGGTCAGATCAACTCCGGTTCCATCTGATTTAACGCGAACACGCACGTAAGCGTCGACGACACGCTTTACTCCAACAAGAACCTTCATGGATTCTCCAAAGATAATAACTAAGAAACAGTAAGGGCCGCCGGTAATTACGGCGGACTAACCGGCCGCAAGCCTGTCGGACATGAGGCTGCTAAGCCTTGTTGCCGATCATCGGCAAACCCCTCAGAAAGGGGGCTGTATAATGCCGCTTTTGCCGCAACAGGTCAACTCAATGCTCTGGCGCTGCTGGGCTAACTTACTGATAATTAAGTAAGTTAAATGCACTCTGAGGAGAGATTCTCGGTTACGCTATTCGCGAAGCAGAATCAATCCAGCGGAAAAAAGATACCACTACTGAAAACGCCCAATCTGGGCGTCTCTTGCAGCTCATGCTCCACGGCCATCTCAGCCAATCGATAAAAAACTGCCCGACTCAAAAGCCCGCTCAGACCATCGCGCACATGGATTACCGGATGCGGGAAGTCCTCTCTGCCGACCACTTCCAAAAACAGATGATGCTCATTGTCCGCTAGAACCTGCTCATCGTTGCTGGTGTGAAACCGAATTACCTGATTGCCATTCAGCTGGCCCACTTCCATCCCAATAATCAGGAACGGACAGCATTCGACAGTAATTCCGACTTTTTCAGCCGGAGTCACCAGATAATAGCGATCATCCTCTTTTTTCAATATCGACGAAAACAGCCTTACCAGCTCTTTGCGTCTGATCGGCCGACCCTCATGGGACCAGGTCCCATCCCGCTTAATTACAATATCTAGGTCACCGCAATATGGAGGATTCCAGAGATGCACAGGTGCAGGACCCTTTAAAGCAGCGCTCGAAGCAAGTGTGGCAAAGTCTGTTATGTGATCGCTTGGCATGAAAAAAGTATGAGCTTGGTTCCTTCAGCTGGTATTCTGAACTTACTTCCCCGAAATAGCTATGCCACAAACTTCCGATTCAGCATTCGGGTTCTGACGAGCCTGAGACGCGCCATGGTACACTCTTACAGAGCTTACGCCGCAACAAGAAATACTCAATGACATGAGCAAAACCGTCTCTTCAGAGGCTTTTTCCGAAATATTCTGTCAGGACACCCCCTTTCTCGATGTTCGGGCACCCTACGAATTCACCCGTGGTGCATTCCCAAATACCACCAACCTCCCTTTGCTTTCTGACAGCGAGCGTGAAGCGGTCGGCACCATCTATAAAAGAGACGGAAAGTCAGCGGCGATAGCGCTTGGCCACCGCCTTGTGAATGCTGAAGCTAAAGAACGTTTACTTGTTAACTGGATGGATTACATTAATACCAGCCCCAATGCGGTGCTGCTCTGTCAGCGCGGGGGGCTTCGGTCACAAACAGTTCAGACCTGGCTGGCTGAGGCAGGCTGCACCATTGTCCGCGCACAAGGTGGCTATAAATCCCTGCGTCGACACCTGATAGATGCAACGGTTCAATTCGCCAGCAGTGGACAACTTATGCTCGTGGCCGGGAAAACAGGCAGTGGCAAAACTCACTTTATTAATTCCTTGCCCTGCAGTGTTGATCTTGAAGGTCTCGCTAGTCATCGGGGTTCCGCATTTGGCCGTCGCGTCAGCCCCCAACCGTCCCAGGCTACCTTCGAAAATGCCTTGGGAGTTGCTCTCATTAAAGCAACAGGTCAGACTTCTTCCGTGGTTGCGGTAGAAGATGAAAGCCACGCGATCGGCTCACTTTCGATCCCTCATAAATTTCACCACGCCATGAAAGAAGCACCTATCGTACTTATCGAGGAAAGGCTGGAGTCTCGGATAAAAACCATCCATCTCGACTACATTCAGTCCAACTATCAGGAATTCACGCAGCAGGACAGTGCCCAGGCAGACAGCGCATTTACGAACTTTCTTCTCGACTCACTGGATCGGATCAAAAAGCGGTTGGGCTCAGAAAAATACACCTTGGTTAAAAATCTGATGGAGGACGCGCTAAAGCAGCAATTTGCGATCGGAACGCTTGAACCTCACGAGCTCTGGATCGGCGAATTGTTACAAAACTACTACGACCCAATGTATGAATATCAGCTGAGCAAAAAGGCCGGACGAATCGTCTTTCGTGGAGAAAAGCAACAGATAAAGCACTGGTTGGCTTCCCAGGCGCGGAAGGTAAACTCATAAGTAATGGTTAACAGAGTCTCTATCGAACCTTTGCAGCAAGCATTCTCGAAGGATGCGACAATCTTAGTGCCGAATAACCGCCTCAGAGACGCATTGAACGACTCCTATGCTGCCTCACAGACTAAAGATGTGTTCGCCACGCCATCGATTATCAGTATCGATGTGTGGATCAGAGAGATCTGGGAGGAACTTGCCCACCAGGGCCTGACTCCTTTTACAGAACGGTTTCCGGTATCTTCATCTGAAGAATTTTTTCTATGGGCTAGCATCATAGAAAATGCACGGTCAAAAACTCCTCTGTTAAACCCAGAAGAAACTGCCCGTTCTGTAAGCCATGCCTACCAACTATTGCGACAATGGAAACTCGAAGAGCTGCATTTCGACACCCTGTCGAGCTATCGTATGCTGCCTGATATCGCAGCATTTCTCGATTGGAAGAAGCAGTTTGAAGCGCTTTGCCAAGAGAAGAAACTGGCGAGCCTCGCCGACTGTCTAGCACTGATCAACGCGTATTTCCGCACATGTGAGCACTCCCCGCTCAACGGGAGCTTCTCACTGTTTGGTTTTTCCACACCGCCTCCGCTTTATGCTGAGCTATTTGACCATATGAGTCGTTTCCATGAGTTAGAGCGTATCGAGCCGGGTCGCTGTGAACCACTTAAGGTTAGAACGCATTACACTTTTGACTCCTGGGCAGCAGAACTGGAAGCCCTCAGCCGGTGGAGCTGCGATAGACTTCGCGAGGCACCTGACGCTCACATAGGACTGATTGGAGAGTTGAATGAAAATCAGTTAAATGACGTCAAGCTGAGAGTCGAACGCGCACTCAATCAGCATGCTTTGTTGGAGTTCGGGGCAGTGACCCAGAAAATCAATAGCAATCAGATTGGAAGCACGTTGATTCAGGAGCCAGTCATTCATGATGCCTTATTGATGATCGGCCTGATCAGAGAACAGCAGAGCGGCGAAGACCTGTGCCGCCTGATCCATTCGCCTTTCCTGATTCATGAGGAAGACGGCGGCATAGCACGCGTTGAGCTGGAACGCATTATTCGCAAGCGACTCACCGCCCGGTGCCGGGTGACTGATCTTCTCTATTTGGCCGGTGAAACGGAAAAAAATCATCACTGCCCTCGGCTCTTTCAGGCAATTGTAAATCTCCGGGAGCTGCATCGTAGACGTCCGAAACAGACTGACTCCGCCAACTGGATGCAGCTGTTTGTGGACATCCTGAAAATGCTTGGCTGGCCCGGCACAGATCTGACGCGCCATCAACTGTTTGTTTTGGGGCAGTGGCGCGATATTTTAGAGCAGTTCTCACGCCTGTCCGCAGTGACAGGGCCGTGCGACCTGACTACATCCATTGGACGTTTACGCCTGCTGTGCCGCTCGATACAAAGTCAGCAGTATTTTTCTCAGCGCGCCAATATTTCTGTCTACAGGCCTGAGGAAGCAGTTGGCCTGCAATTCGACCATTTATGGTTCATCAACATGAACGATCAGGTGTGGCCCCCTAGCAGCAGCCCCTCACCGTTCCTGCCTTACGGCCTGCAGTTTGATCAAAAATTACCAGGCAGTCACAGCTCTGTGCAATTTACCCAGGCGACAGCTGTCTTTGACACGCTGAGCCATGCGGCACGACACTCGCTGCAAAGCAGCCATCACCAGTATGACGATGATCAGGAATTTAGGGCCTCCAGCTTTGTCACTGATTGTGTTCAGGTATTTCCCGAGACCGACCCCACCCTGTCATTAAAAGCTTTTTACGGACATCTGGAATATGGCAATCAGCAACTCACACAGACTGCAGACGACTCTCACATAGCTGTATGGCCCCTCCCGCAAGTCCTTGGAGGGCATCAGGTTCTGAGTGATCAGGCCAGCTGCCCATTTAAAGCATTTGCCAGGCATCGCCTGAATGCGTCACCTTTGCGCAGGTTTGAAATCGGCATAAGCGCTGCCGAGCGAGGCACAGCGCTGCACCATGCCCTGGATCATCTGTTCGACAAATTGCCAACACAAGAGGCCTTACGAGCTCTCAGTCATGAGGAACGCGCCTCGCTTTGCTATGACGCGGCGGACGTTGCAGTAGGCTATCTGCGTCTAATGAAAAAAGCCCTGATGACGCCTACATTTCTCCGTATTGAGAAACAGCGTACAGCCGAACTGCTCATCAAATTCCTCACTGATTCTCATGGTGAGGCCGGGCGTCTACCCTACTCAATCGAAGAAAAAGAGAAAAAACATCATTGGTCATTTGACGAATTACAGTTCAGTTTCAAACTCGATCGTGTGGACAGACTGGACGATAAGTCATTGGCCATCATCGACTACAAGACAGGAAAATCCTCTCCCAGCAGCGCCGGCCTGCTTGCAGATAGACCAGGAGATCTGCAAATCCCGTTTTACTTTACAGCCATGTCAAGCCTGAAAAGCAGCCCTATTGGCGCGGTATCCTGGGCCCACATCAATCCGGCCAACACAGAGTACAAAGGACTGTCTTCCGAAGGTAATTTCCATTCCCGAATCAAGGGGGATGCTGGGCAGGGCAAGGCGCAGCAATCGTGGTCGGAATTGGCTGGTCTTTTTCCCTCACAAATCGCCCGCTTTATCGGAGAGTTTAAATCCGGCCGGTTAACCGTTGACCCCGTAGACTCCCGTAAGACCTGTCGCTACTGTGGATTGCAGAGTCTCTGTCGTATAAGCGAACAGACTGAAAGCAGTGCTGCCGACCCTGCCAGCCCATACGGCGGTGAACCCTATGAGTGACGGGTTGTCAAATCATCTCCCTGACCAGCACGCTCGGGACAGCGCGCTTGATATTGGCCATTCTTTCATCGTACAGGCACCTGCAGGGTCTGGTAAAACTGAATTACTCACTATGCGTTTTCTCAAGCTGCTTGCGATGTCGTCGCAACCTGAAGAAGTGCTGGCCATCACGTTTACCAAAAAAGCCGCCAGCGAGATGCGTGATCGAATTATCAGAATCCTGAACTGGTGCCGATCCTTTGATTTCTCCGACAGTCAGCTGAGTGCGATTGAAGCTGCTCGTCTGAGAATCGGGCGATCAGTACTCGAAAGAGACAGCAGTCAAAACTGGCGTCTCCTGCAATCACCGAACCGTTTGCGGGTGCAAACTATTGACAGTTTTTGCTTATATCTCGCAAAACAGCTCCCCACCCTTTCACAGATTGGTGGCAATCCGAATGTCACTGAGGACATTGATATCTGCTGCAAGGAGGCAGTCAATGCGACCCTTGCTCAACTGGAGAGCGACACGCAATTAGCACACTATGTTGAAACGGTCCTGACACATCTTGACAACGACCTGGCGTCTGTCGAAACCCAATTGCTGCAAATGCTGAAGCAGCGGGACCAGTGGTCAAACTACATTTCCGATCTGACCGCCAACAACACTGAAACAGTCCGGCTCCTCAAATCAGGTCTGACGGAATGGATCCAGGAAACGCTGCTGTCTGTGACAGATATCCTCAAGCACAGCGAAAACGAACTAGTTGAGTTAGCGAACTTCGCTGCCGCCCATCTGGAAGACGAAAAGCAGCGTTTATCCCTCGCCAGATTCTTTCCGCTAAATTCCCTGCCAGACCGCAACACGGAAGCACTGCCTGCCTGGTTGTTCCTGTTGAACTTTTTACTGAAAAAGCAAAAGAGTGATGTGCCGGATACCGCAGAATGGCTGACCCGGGTCAACAAAAATCACGGCTTTCCACGCGAAATTGATGGCAGCAAGGAAAGTCAAATCGCTTGTGAGGCATATAAAAACAGACGAAATGCTCTGATTGAGACACTACAAAGACATCCCGATGCTTTACAACGACTCGCCTTCATCAGGCTGCTACCGGCGGCCGGAGAGGAAAATGAGCAGTGGGCCTTTCTTACCTCCCTTTGCCATGTGCTTCGGGCGCTGAACGCCGAGCTACTGCTTGCTTTTACTCGATATCGAGTGGTCGATTTCACCCAAACCAGCGCTGCAGCGAATCTGGCACTGGGCGCTGAGGATGAACCCACCGATCTGGCCTTGGCTCTGGATAGCAGCATAAACCATATTTTGGTTGATGAATTTCAGGATACGTCTCAACTGCAGCTGAATTTACTCAAGAAGCTGACGGCAGGCTGGCTGCCCGAAGACGGACGCACGCTTTTTCTCGTCGGAGACCCAATGCAGTCATGCTACAGCTTTCGCAACGCTAACGTCGGCATTTATCTGGACGTACAAAGTCGCGGGATTGGCCAGATTCCCCTCAAAACACTCGTTCTTCAAAGCAATTTCCGTTCTCAGCAGCCCGTCGTTGATTGGGTTAATGCCACCTTTGCCGATACCTTTCCCTCGCAGAGTGATATTTCACGGGGAGCAGTACCCTATAGCAGGGCAGAGGTCATTCACGAAAAAAGAGACAGCAAAGGGGTAGCTGTCAATCTGATTGAAATGGAGAAGGACAGACGGCTGGACGCCTTGCTTCAGGAGTCTGAACAACTGGCAGACACTGTGATCAATCTGCAGGAAAAGTATCCGGGCGACAGTATCGCGATTCTGGTCAGAACCAGAACGCAACTGAGAACGGTCATTTCAGCTCTGAGGGCGCGGGATTTAAGCTGGCGCGCCAATGATATTGACCGGCTGGCTGATTTGCCGGTCATCGAAGATCTTCTGAGCCTGGTGAGAGTGATCTTGAACCCATGGGACGATTTCAGCTGGTTATGCTTGTTGCGAGCACCCTGGTGCGGCCTAACCAGTGGCGATCTGTTAAAACTAAGTCAGCATTCGACGGGCTCGAGCCTGTGGCACAGCATCAATGATTACCGGGCGATTGACAATATTAGCGCTCAAGCAGCGCAGACCCTGCCACAGTTCGTTCCTGCCATGCAATTCGCCATTACCAGCCGATACAAACGCTCTTTACGTCAGTCCGTTGAAGCTGCATGGGGCCTGCTTCGTGGCATTAACTGCTGTCGTAATGAGCTTGAGTTCAGCTGCGTCCAGCGCTTTTTTACATTACTCAGTGAGCAGGAAGTTGCTGGCGGGCTCGAGGATATTTTTGCGTTTGAAGAAAAGGTGGGTTCCACCTTTATTCCCAGTCCAGAGACAGGCTCCCAGCCCTGTAAGCTAGAACTCCTGACAATGCACAAATCGAAAGGGCTTGAATTCGATCACGTGCTGCTACCCGGCCTCTCGCACACGACAAAGCACGATACCAAAGACTTGTTGATATGGCATGAACGTCTGAATACCGAGGGCAATCCGAGACTCTTCTTAGCAGCCGTTACCCAAACCGGTTCGGAAGAATCCAGCCTGTACAAATTAATCAGGCATGAAAAGAAAGTCAGGCAGAGATTGGAAAGCGCTCGGCTGCTTTACATCGCAATAACCCGTGCGAAAAAGTCTGCCACCCTATTTGCCGGCCTGTCAAAAAAAGCAGATGGCGAATTCAGCGCCCCTCCTGCCGGCTCTCTGTTGTCCCTGATCTGGCCGCAACTGCGCAAGCAGGTCAATTGTCATACCCAATCGTCATACGGCTTAAATTACCTGCCGAGGGCAAATTCGGCTGCGCAGCAACAATCAAAACAGAGCACGATGATTTCACGGCTAAAACCCATTTCCAGATTCACAGATGAGGAACGAGATCGCATGACCGCGCTGTGTGCTGACCTTGAGAATCGACTACAAGATGGTGAAATCGCTTCGGAGTACTGGCCCGATCATGCAACCCCACCGGACCACGCCGAACGTGTGGCGAGCAGGATAGGCACTTTAATTCACAAAGTGTTCGAGAACTACACGCTGAGTACAAACAAGCCCGACTACCTCACGCGTATAGACAAGGTGGTCGCTTTCTGGTCACTCAGCCTGCGACCCTTGCAACTCTCTTCTGCGGAAATGGAGCGCATCCTTGACCACATGAAAGCAACGGTACTGAAGACTCTATCCGACCCTAAACTTTACTGGATTTTTGACAATCAGCATCTTGAGAGCGCGTGCGAGTTGAAGATGAGCCAGCGCCATAACGGCCATACGCAACAATTCGTCATCGACCGGACCTTCGTTGATCAGGATAACACTCGCTGGATAATAGACTATAAAACAAGCCGACGACAGCCAGAGCAGAGTGAAAGTGAATTTATTCAGAGTCAAGCTGAGAAATATCGCTCTCAGCTTGAGAACTATCGCGACCTGATCACGGCTGCTGAAAACAGAAACACGCGTTTGGCACTACTGCTGACCGACATCCCTGCCCTGATCGAACTTGAATCCTGCTAATCACAATCAGCTGGGTCAACAGCATAAATGCCTGCGGCATTTCGCAGATAACCGCGGTAATCCATCCCGTAGCCATACAGATAACGATCTTCAACTCGGAGACCGACAAAATCCGCGCAAACACCGTCCACTTTGCGCTCATGGCGTTTGTCAACCAGCACAGCAGTGAGGACTCTTGCTGCCCCTTTCCCCCGACAATGCTCCACCACCGCTGCCAAGGTTGCGCCCTCATCCAGAATATCGTCAAGAATGAGGACATCACGCCCATGCAGTGAGAGCGCAGGCAGTCTGTGCCATTCCAATTCCGAGCCCCGCGTGTTGTCCCGATAACGGGTGGCATGCAGGTAATCGATCTGCAGGGGAAACGCGAGCCTCGTCAGCAGTTTCCCGGAAAAAACCAGCCCTCCGTTCATGAGACAAAGTAACAACGGATTTCGGTCTCTCAGAGCCGTTGAAACCTGACCGGCAAGTGCATCTATTGCAGTTTCCACTTCTGCTTCAGTATGCAAACAGTCTGCTCTGCGGCTAACCGCAAGAATTTCATCAAGAGTCACTTGTAATGATCACCCTGCTCAGGCTCAGAAAAACGTGGCGCCGGAACCAGTTGATCTATTCCGTCCACCGTTGTGGTCGGGAATGCAAAATCCGCTTGGTGTTCATGAACAATGCGAATAATACGAATCATAACGTCCTGTTTGATTGCATGAAATTTCACCCAATTCGTTGTCTTGGTGAATGTGTAGACAAAGAAATCCAGTGATGACTTTCCATAGCCATTGAAGTTAACAATAAGTGTTTGATCTTGATCAATCTCCTCGTGCCCCTGCAGCATAGCATTCACATCCTGCACGATTTGGTCCATTTTAGACGCATCCTTATAGCGAATCCCGATAGTTTCGTAGATTCGCCGATTCGTCATGCGCGAAGGGTTCTCCAGTGCCAGTTTTGCAAAGACGGAATTCGGGACGTAAAGCGGTCTCTTGTCAAAGGTTCTCACCACCGTCAGTCGCCAGCCAATACTCTCAACCGTTCCTTCTATTTCCCGGTCCGGAGATCTAATCCAGTCTCCTATCGCGAACGGCCGGTCAAGATAAATCATGAGACCGCCAAAAAAATTCGACAACAGATCTTGTGCAGCAAAACCCACCGCGATCCCGCCAACGCCACCAAAGGCCAACAGCGCCGTGATTTCAATTCCGAGGGTTGGCAAGGCAACCAGTACTGCAGAAATGAAAACGGAGAGCCGAGTGAGCTTAGCCAACGCATGCAGGGTTGTCGGATCCAGACGGCTTTCTCTGTCCTCTGTCTGCGACTTCAAATCATCTAGTATCCGCGCTTCAGCCAGGGTGATGAATCGCACCAGAAAAACCATGGTCAGAACAATAAAAGTCAGCTGACGGATAATGTCCAAGTTGGCGGGACTGAACAGGACCATATCCAGGTAGCCATCACTGATCTGGACGGCCCAGATAAGCCCTAGAATCAGAATGAACCAGCTGAGCGGAGCCTGCGCCGCTTTAAAAAGCGCGTCATCCCAGACGTTTGTGGTTTTCTCAAATTGCTCGCCCAGTACTTTCAGTGCACGCATTGCCAGATACCGCCCGATGAACGTGAGCATCACCACGGCAAACAGCTCTACTCCCCATCCCAGCTCGGAAATGCTCCGCATCCATAGCAGATCAGGCATGATTATCTCCTACAACCTCATTAGCTGAGTCGGCCAGCAGCCTCGGCCGCCGTCGCCCATTTGTCCGTTTCAAAAAGTGAAGCTATCTCTGGAGCTGGTGCGCCACGCAGCTTTGCAAGCCCGGGATTCCCGGGATGTCCGCTCGCCTCGAGATAATCAGCGACCTCCAACGCGCTCTGAGGCGCATTGCACACCAGCACCATATCACAGCCTGCAGACAGCGCTTTCTGCGCTCGCGTTACTGCATCGCCAATTTTTTTCGCTGCCTCCATGTTCAAATCATCGCTGAAAATAATTCCCTCAAACCCCAGCCGCTGTCTGAGAATACCCTCCAACCATACGTTTGAATAACCGGCACATTCCTGGTCAATAGCGGGATAGCAGACATGCGCGGGCATGACCGCATCCAACACATCAATACAGGCACTGAAAACCCTTAGATCGTGAGCCAAGATTTCAGATTCGGGCCGATTATCAACCGGAAGCTCTACATGCGAATCCGCGACCACCGTCCCATGGCCCGGAAAATGTTTTCCAGTAGCAACCATACCCGCTTCATGCATGCCTTCGACATAAGCCCGAATCAGCCGGACTGCAATGTCTACCTCAGCCGAAAAAGCTCTGTCTCCGATAACCTCGCTGGTAGAGGTATACAAATCGAGAACGGGTGCGAAGCTAAGGTCTAGCCCAAAGTGCAAGAGCTCAGCTGCCATCAACCATCCACAGCTGTAAGCCTGACTGACAGCCTCTTCCGGGTTTCGATCGAAAAGCTCAGAGAATCTGTAAGGTGCCGGCAGCCGAGAAAAACCTGATCGGAAGCGTTGGACTCGTCCACCCTCCTGATCGACCGCCAGCAGGATCTCTGGCTTGCATTCGCGGATTTCCGTTACCAAATCCCGTAATTGCCTCGGTTCAGAGAAATTGCGAGAGAATAGAATGACACCTCCGACCGCCTGCCTAGACAGCAGCTGACGCTCTTCCACTGAGAGCTTTTGACCCTGAATATCCAGCATCAGAGCGCCGTGGGTGTGGTCGTCTACCATTTTTCGGTGAACCTGAGTTTTAAAAAAATTATCACAAATAAGCGCTACCCGAGCAAAGCGAGATTATCAGCCCACTATTCCGCCTTCCGACAGGAGTGAGCTGAGGGCCGTCAGGCTCGTTATTTTACCTGCTAATACGCTAAAGAGCATTTGAGATTGGCAGATAACTGTATATAATTACAGTTGTTTGCAAACTGAGGCTCAATTATGAACAGACTCACCGGCCGTCAAGAACAAATATTGAACTACATCAGAGACTATCTCGCTGAGACTGGATTCCCCCCTACTCGCTCTGAGATCGCGCAAGAAATGGGATTCAAAAGCCCGAACGCCGCGGAAGAGCATTTACGCGCACTGGCGCGCAAGGGCGCCATTGAAATGTTACCCGGCACCTCAAGAGGTATCCGCTTGCCCATTTCGGAACAATTAGGCCTTCCTATCATCGGCCAGGTTGCTGCGGGCAGTCCAATCCTAGCTGAGGAGTCTATTGCAGACTATTGCGACGTTCCCTCTGACTTGTTCTCTCCACGAGCCGACTATTTTCTTACAGTTAAAGGCACGAGCATGATAGGCGTCGGTATTTATGAAGACGACTTACTTGCAGTCCACAAGACTGATCAGGCTCGGAACGGCGACATCGTCGTTGCACGCGTAGACGACGAAGTGACAGTTAAACGTCTAGAGACTTCCCGAAGCAAGCATAAAGTCACGCTTATTGCCGAGAATCTGGATTTTGATCCTATTGTGGTTGACATGCGCGAGAGGGCCTTCGCAATTGAGGGCATCAGCGTTGGCGTCATACGACGTCAGATCTGATCCATTTGCTATGGAGGCGACAGTCAGTGGCTGTCTCAGCCTTGGGTATCGCCAAAGTTACTCACCTAAAAGGCACAGCTACTTGCCTTTTCGGGCGCCCTCCGTGGACGCTTTGGCCGTCTTCTCAACTGCCCAAGCCCCATTTCGGTAGAACGCTTTCCAACCAGTCGCCTTCTTGTCGACCTCGCTTTGTACATATTGCTCTTTCGTCTTGCGGCTGAAGCGAATCAGCGTTTTGTTCCCTTGATCATCTACAACTGGCGCTGAGAAAAGAAATTTGTACTTCGGATCAATCTCATTCTCATGAGGCAATAATTCCTCAACCAACGGAGCCCTTGTTTCACGATTGCGCGGGAATTTGCTGGCAGCAAGAAAAAGTCCAGAGGCGCCATCTCTCAGTACATAGTGGTCTTCGACCGTCTCACAGCTGAGTTCAGGCATTTGAACCGGATCCATTTTGGGCGGAGCTGCCTCTCCGTTACGAAGGAGCTTTCGGGTGTTCTTACAGTCTTCATTGGTGCAGCCGAAGTACTTACCGAACCGCCCGGTTTTCAACTGCATCTCTGCATTGCACTTGTCGCATTCGAGCGTGGGGCCGTCATAGCCCCGGATTTTGAATTCCCCGTGTTCGACCTCGAACCCGGAGCAATCGGGGTTGTTTCCGCACACATGCAGCTTGCGCTTTTCATCGATTAGGTAGGCATCCATCGCTGTATTACAGATCTGGCATCGCTGCTTTTGACGCAGCAGTTTATTTTCGGCCTCTTCCGCTTCTTCTGCTGTATCAGTGCGTATAGCTTCCTCTCCAGGCGTTAAATTAATAGTGCTTTTACACCGCTCTTTCGGGGGTAGTGCGTAACCGGAGCAGCCCAAAAACACGCCTGTAGAGGCTGTGCGGATCGTCATGTGCCTTCCGCAATTCGGACATTCAATGTCAGTATCTGTGGGGTCATTAGTTCTCATCCCACCTCTTTCACTCTCCGCCTCAGCTAACTGGCTGGTGAACCCTTCGTAGAATCGATTCAGCAACGCTTTCCAGTCGGTTTTACCAGCGGCAACCTCATCCAAGGAGTCTTCCATCTTTGCGGTAAAGTCATAGCTCATTAACTCATCGAAGCTTTCCAGCAATCGCTCAGAGACGATATCCCCCATTTTCAGGGCATAGAAACGCTTATTTTCAACTTTTACATAACCACGATCCTGTATCGTAGAAATGATTGAGGCATACGTAGACGGTCGACCGATATCTCTTTTTTCCAGCTCCTTAACAAGGCTTGCCTCGGTGTAACGAGCTGGCGGTTTGGTGAAATTCTGGTAAGGATCAAGTTTCTCCAATGTCAATGATTCACCCACCTCTACGGCCGGAAGCACCACGTCTTCATCTTTCGAAGGAATCACTTTTAGATAGCCGTCAAACTGCATGATTCTGCCTTTCGTGCGAAGCTCGAATTTGTCAGCAGTAACGGTAATACTGCTGCTCAAATAACGTGCGGGTGGCATCTGACATGCAACGAAATATTTCCAAATCAGGTCATACAGCCTCACTGCATCCTGCTCCATACCCATAAGCTTTTCCGGCATAACTTTCACGTCACTGGGGCGGATGGCCTCGTGGGCTTCCTGAGCGCCGTCTTTAGAGCTGTAATGCAGGGGGTTTTCAGGCAGATAATCCGTGCCAAAGTTCTGCTGAATGTATTTTCGGCACATGTCGATGGAGTCCTGACTGAGGTGCGTAGAATCAGTCCTCATGTAGGTAATATAGCCAGCCTCATAAAGACGCTGTGCCATCAGCATGGTCTTCTTGACCCCGAAACCGAGTCTGGTACTTGCAGCTTGCTGCAGTGTGGAAGTAATCAAAGGCGGACGCGGCTTGGAAGAAGTTGGCCGGTCTTCTCTTTTGCTAACAGTAAAGTCGGCAATTTTGAGAATCGTTAGTGCGGAATCTGTTTCTGCCTTGTTGCCCGGGCGAAAGTTTGCGCCATCGACCCTGACTACTTGGCAGCGCAGCTTATCAAGAGCGCTGGTGCTTAATTCCGAAAATATCTCCCAGTACTCATCAGGGATAAACGCTCGGATTTCCTGTTCTCTTTCAACCACCAGACGAACAGCAACAGACTGGACCCGCCCCGCAGAGAGACCCCGAGCAACCTTCGCCCACAGCAAGGGCGACACCATAAAGCCAACTACCCTGTCGAGGAATCGCCTGGCTTGCTGCGCCTCAACGTATCGCATGTCAAGTTCGCCCGGTTCGTCGAATGCCTCAGTAATGGCGCGCTTAGTAATTTCGTTAAAAACTACGCGTTTATACCGTTCCGGGTCACCACCAATTGCTTCCTTGAGATGCCAGGCTATGGCCTCACCTTCCCTGTCAAGGTCAGTCGCCAGATAGATGTTGTCCGCATTCTTAGCCACTTTTTTGAGATCGGAAACCACTTTCTCTTTACCAGGAAGAATCTGATAGTTGGCCTTCCAGTCCTTTTCCGGATCGATTCCCATTCTGCTGACGAGCTGCTGTTTCGCTTTCTTTTTCTTGTAGGCTATTTTCGCCTCAGGTGCCATCTTCCGCGTTTTTGCAGCCGCGGCTGCCCGAGCCTTTGGGTCGACCTCTTTTCCACTACCACTGGTCGGCAAATCGCGGATATGCCCCACGCTCGATTTAACGACGAAATCAGGGCCCAGATATTTGTTGATCGTTTTGGCTTTGGCTGGGGATTCAACGATTACGAGGGATTTAGCCATTTCGGGAAGTTCAAAGCAGGTTCAACGAAGGTTTAACGAAAGTTCAGTTAGGGGTATTTGAGCGCCAGTACGTGAGGCGACCCGCCTAAAGTGCGCACATATATAAGGGGAAGATTCGAATCGGTCAAGTGTTGTGTTAAAGATCTACTGCCGTCGCATTGACGACGATGACCAGAAATTTGACCATTCGCCCTAAAATTAACTAGCGGTCTGCGCCGACATTGTTGGCCTTCATGCCTGTTCGGCCAAAAACTTGATTTGCCAAATAACGGGGCAACCGGGCGGGGCATGTAGTCTTCTTTTGCGCTCTAGGTGGAAGGAACGAGGGGCAGATGAGTAACACCAGACACTGACCACTGGCCCTGCCGACGAGGCTGAAAGGCTACATCTCAACCTCGTGCAGCCAGCCAAACCGGTCCTCGACCTCACCCCGCTGCAGCTGGACCAGCGAGTCATAAAGATTTTGCATAACAGGCCCAACCGTATGCCCGTCTCCATTGACGAGATGCCACTTAGAATCAAAATAAACACGACCAACCGGAGACAGAACGGCCGCCGTCCCGCACGCACTCATTTCGGCAAACGAGTCAAATTCAGCCCGCAGATCTATCGCTCGCTCTTGTGTTGTCATTTCAAACTGCTGGCTTGCAATTTCCATGACAGAGCGCCGAGTAATGCTCGGTAAGATTGCCTGAGAGGACGGGGTGACTAATTCACCGCTTCTCAGCGCGATCACGATGTTGGCCGAGCCTGCTTCGTCGATAAAGCGATGTGAAGCCGAATCAAGATACAGGGCCTCACTGGCACCGAGCTCCTGTGCTTTCAGGGTCGCAAGCAAACCACCAGCGTAATTTGCCCCTGCTTTATAACTTCCGGTTCCCTGAGGAGCTGCCCTGTCGAAATCCGAAACAGCCAAACTAATCGCTGCCAATCCCGCTGATTTATAGTAAGGCCCCACCGGCGACACAAATACCCGGAATTCGAACGATTGAGCAGGATTGAGGCCTAGATTTTCGCCCGCGCCGATGAGCATCGGACGAATATAGAGAGCCGCTCCGGACCCATAAGGTGGAATCCAGCCATAATTTGCCCGCACCGCTTCCTCTACCGCGGCAATAAAGAGCGCTTGCGGAACCTCTGGCATCAATAGCCGAGAAGCTGTCCGATTCATACGCTCACTATTTAAGGTCGGGCGAAAAAGCACCACGCGACCGTCCTTCGTGGTTTGTGCTTTCATCCCTTCAAAGCACTGCTGAGCATAATGTAGGGAGGGCGCTCCTTCATGGATGAGCACATTCTCTTCACTGATCAGACTGCCCGGTAACCAATCCCCGTCCTGAAAAACCGCTGAGTAACGAAAGTCGGTTTTTATATATTGAAAGCCTAATTCCGCCCATTTCAATGGCTTTTTGCTTAAGTTTACATCCATTGGTTGAACCCCATCAGCAGAGAGCGCCGTATTATCAGCCAATACTTAATGAATAGCCATAAACGCCCTCCCACTGCGTGCAGGACATTCCGCCCGAATGAGCCACTGAACAATGAACCCTCAGCTATCTGACCTGATTGATATTGGCGCCAATCTGACACACAGCGCTTTTGAGCATGATTTTGAGAATGTGGTTACCGAATCGGTATATGCGGGACTTTCTCACATTATTCTGACAGGAACCGATCTTCATTCCAGTACAGAAGCAACAAATCTGGCAAGGCAACGTCCAAATTTTTTCAGCAGCACTGCCGGGTTTCATCCACATGTATCGGATAATGTGACATCGGCAGACTTCGACCTCCTGCAGACTTTGATGACCGTTCCAGAAGTTGTCGCCATTGGCGAAACGGGTCTCGACTTTAACCGAGATTATTCCCCGCCAGACAAACAGCGCCAGGTATTTGAAACACACCTAGAACTGGCGTGCACTGTTCACAAACCGCTGTTTCTTCATCAGAGGGACGCCCACACCGATTTTTACAGCATGCTCTACGCCTATCGCGAGCACATTCCCGGTGGTGTAGTCCACTGCTTCACCGACTCACGTCAAGCATTAAAGGATTACCTTGATCTGGACATGTACATTGGCATAACCGGCTGGGTCTGCGATGAGCGGCGCGGACGCGCACTACAGGACATCGTGAGATACATTCCGCATGACCGCTTGCTGATTGAAACGGATGCACCCTATTTACTGCCCAGAACGCTGCGCCCAACGCCAAAATCCAGACGAAACGAACCAAAGCACCTCACGGAGGTCTTGAGCGTTATTGCAGCGTGCCGGAACGAAGAGGCTGGCTGGCTGGGCCTGACCACCTCCAATAATGCCCGAAGCCTCTTTCAGCTAGACGGCAGATCCCTGCAATCCGCTGAAGAGATCACGACGAGATGAGCCAAGCGGTACGAACATCGAGTTTCATAAGAATCGGTGCAGCGCCCCCGGTTGTTTTTGGGCGGCACTAACGTGCCGCAAAGCGCTCGAGCTCATCGAGGGTAAATGGCCAGCCCAATTCCTGCAAAGTGTCATCTCTACTGACGACGGGAATTCGCGTGCCGTAGCGTGCTACCAGCCGTTCATCGGTCGCGATATCAATTTCAACAAGAGAGATTTCACTTACAGAGCGCAGCTGAACAATCAGATGTGCAGCGATTTCACATAAATGGCAACCAGGGGTGGTATAAAAAGTCAGATTTGTCACGAGGCGACCTGAATCATGGGTTTCATTGCATCATCCGCGAGGCGGCTTGCTCTGAATTAGACACAAATCTGCCTGCCCTATCCAGTGCACATACCCCTAAGCTCACGGCGCCAGCGCTGCCCTTCAAAACTTGAAGTGCGTCAAGAAGATCGCGGCCTAACCGATGAAAACTCAACTAATCTTCAAGCCATTCATAAGCTACACTCCGCTACACTGTACGCCTAGACATGCAATTCAAAACGTTTACAATCGCCAGACTCCTCAAGAGCACCGAGCAGAATTGGGAACCCCGACAAATGAGCCAACACGGACACATACTTAAGCTTAAAGACTGGCTTTCAAAGCAGATCATTGGACAAGAGAAGCTTCTCGACCGACTTCTGATTGCCTTGCTCGCTGACGGTCATCTGCTGGTAGAAGGAGCGCCCGGCCTGGCTAAAACCAAGGCCATCAAGGACTTATCTCAAGCCATTGAAGGGGATTTTCACCGAATCCAGTTCACTCCTGACCTGCTACCCAGCGATATCACTGGCACCGAAATTTTCCGACCGGAAGATGGCTCCTTCCGTTTTCAGCAAGGCCCGATTTTTCACAACTTGGTGTTGGCTGACGAGATCAACAGAGCCCCGGCGAAAGTCCAGTCTGCCCTGCTCGAAGCCATGGCCGAGCGGCAGGTATCTGTGGGGCGCGATTCGTTCACACTGCCGGATCTGTTTCTGGTGATGGCAACCCAGAATCCCATCGAGCAAGAGGGCACCTACCCGCTGCCAGAAGCCCAGCTTGACCGGTTCCTCATGCACGTCACGATTGACTACCCTGCAGTGGAGGCGGAAAGAGACATTCTGAATCTGGTCAGGAATGAAGCCGCTAATGTCGAAGGTCTGGCGCCGGACCAAGTTGTTCAGGCCGATTTATTCGCAGCGCGCCAGGAAGTGCTGGCAATGCATATGGCCCCTGAGGTGGAGGAATACATCATCCAATTGGTCATGGCGACCCGTAATCCGGGGCTGTATGGAGACGATCTCAAAGCCTGGCTCGAGTATGGAGCCAGCCCTCGCGGTACGATTTCACTGGATCGCTGCGCCAGGGCGCATTCATGGATACAAGGGCGTGATTTTGTCAGCCCAGATGATGTTCAGGAAATTCTGTTTGATGTGCTGCGTCATCGAATTTTGCTTAGCTTTGAAGCCGAAGCCGGTGGCATCACTCCAGACCACGTGCTCGAAACGATCAGAGAACGTGTCCCGTCCGCCTGATTAGTTTGGTTCCCCATAATGTCAGCTAGGCCAGCCATCGACCCCCAGCACGCTCGCTACCAGAGTAAGGGTGCGGTTGTCTCGCTGCAACAGCTTCTCATCCAACGCTATGCCGCCAGAACCCTCGAGTATCTCGCGCACTCCCGCTCGATCGCCGGCATTTCCGGTTTGCATTTATCAAAGATGCGCGGCAGGGGAATAGATTTTGAGGAATTTCGCCCCTACCAAGCCGGGGATGACATCCGCCTAATAGACTGGCGGGTGACCGCTCGCACCAGCCGACCCTTTACCAAGGTTTTTCGAGAGGAGCGGGAAAGACCTGTTATAATCGCTGTAGACCAAAGCCGTAATATGTATTTCGGCAGCCAGGTTGCGTTCAAATCTGTCATTGCAGCTCAAGCAGCCGCCGTGTTCTGCTGGTTGGCAATCGATAATGGCGATCGAGTTGGCGGTCTGGTCTACTCGGACAGAAGCTCAAGCCTGGTCCGACCCAAGCGTTCGAGACGCTCTGCTTTGCATTTGCTTAATCAGGTCTTTCAGTTTAATCAGGAGCTGCAGCAAGTCACCTCTCCCGACGAAGAGTCGGAGCCTGAACCTGAATTTCAGCCCGGCCTTGCGGCTGCGCTGAGCCAAATACGGCGAATCACCAAACCGGGCAGTACGCTTTACGTCATCTCAGACTTCATGACTTTGGACGACAAAGCACTGCAGTATATGAACCAGCTGTCTCGGCACAATAATGTTATCTGCTGTCTGGTCTACGATGTACTGGAGGAAAATCTTCCGGTACCCGGTATTTACAGCATTACGGACGGTAGCCGCAAAGGCGCTTTGAATACACATAATTCGAAGGCCCGGCAACGCTATAAACACCAATTCCGGGAGCGGATGCAGTTTCTCGAGAATGAACTCGACAAGCTGCAGATTCGACTGATCAAAATGCGAACCAATCAACTGGTAGTTGAACAGATTAGAGAATGGATAGCGAAGAATTACTAGCCCAGCTGGCGGACATTCACCTACCCGCCGAAGTCAGCTTATGGCCGCCTGCTCCCGGCTGGTGGATTCTCGCAGTACTGCTGCTCATCGCGGCCGGTATTGCAGCCAAAAAACTCTATGAAAAAGCTGAGCAGCGTAAGGCCTGCCAGTACGCCCTGACTGAACTCGAGAACTGCCTGAAGCAACTCGGCGAGAGCACCGGTCAAGAAAAGCTGCTTCGATATGTGAATGATGTAAATACGGTACTGCGGCGCGTCGCTCTGGTTAATTTTCCTGAATCCAATCCGGGCAGTCTGGCCGGGGATTCTTGGGTTGCTTTTATCCGCCGTACAGGTGACTCTTCAAGGCTGAATGACCAGCTATCCGCTGCCCTGTCTCATGGTCGATTCAAAACACAGATCGAGCTCGACGGTCAGGCACTGCATGAGATGGCGCACAGCTGGATTTACAGTGTCTATCAGACCGACACAAGCCCCTCCACAGAGCTGGAGTTGACGGAAGGATCTCGCCACTAATGCTCGAATTCACCTGGCCATGGGTCTTTACCCTGCTCCCGTTGCCCTACCTTGTGTACCGCCTGTTCAGTCAGGCACCGCGGCAGGATGCAGCGCTGTACGTACCGTTCTTCAGCATTCTCTCCCGATTACAATCTGACAATGAAAGCCTGAGCAGCGGTCGCTTACTGAGCCTGATTTGCTGCACACTGATCTGGCTTCTCATCATCATCGCCGCCAGCAGACCGCAATGGCTCGGCGACCCGGTTCAATTGCCTTCGACGGGTCGGGATTTAATGCTGTCTGTGGACATTTCCGGCTCAATGGAAGCGCAAGATATGGTAGTCGGCAACCGGCAGGCTTCACGGATTGACGTGGTCAAGGCAGTTGTCGGAGATTTCGTTGAACGCCGTGAAGGCGACAGACTCGGCTTAATTTTATTCGCGGCTCACGCTTATATACAGGCCCCTCTGACTTTTGACCGAGAAACAGTGGGTACGCTTTTAGATGAAGCCGAAATCGGCATCATTGAAGAATCGGCTACCGCGATCGGTGACGCTATCGGATTAGGCGTTCTTCACCTGAGAAACCGGCCCGAAAACAGTCGTGTTCTTGTACTGCTGACAGATGGCGTGAACAACGCCGGTGCAGTCTCTCCGGAACAGGCGGGCCAGCTCGCTCAGCAAGAGAACATCAAGATTTACACAATTGGTATCGGCGCAGATCAGGTTGTACAACGCACTTTTTTCGGGGCCCGGGCTATTAACCCCTCCGCCGAACTGGATGAAGCCGTACTTACCCAAATCGCTGAGTCCACCGGGGGAAGGTATTTCCGGGCCCGTGATGTGAATGATCTGGTGGACATTTATGAAGAATTGGACCGACTCGAGACCATTGAGCAAGATGAACAGACCTATCGACCTACCCGCGTCCTGTTTTACTGGCCGCTTGGTGCAGCCCTGATCATCAGCTTCATGCTCGCCATGTTTTCGATCCCCTGGCTATCGCTCTCTGGCCGCGCACGCGTGCAGACAGATGACGATTCAGCGCCGAGTCCGGAAGGAAGCAGCGCCTGATGGAAATTTTCATCCCTACCTATTTGATCGAGAATTTCCAGTTCCTCAGACCGCTTTGGCTCCTGGGGCTCATTCCTGCGGCAGTATTTATCCTTGCCCTTTGGCGGGTAAATTCAGCTGTAACCGCCTGGGACAGGGCAATCGATAAGTCTTTACTCCCGTTTCTGCTCGACCGAAGCAAAAATGCAGCGCAAAGAACCCCCCTACTGCTTCTGAGCTTCGCTTGGATACTGAGCATTATCGCCATGGCCGGCCCTGTATGGGAACAGCTCCCGCAGCCCGTTCAGAAACGCGAAGACGCCATGGTGATTGTTTTTGACCTGTCCCTGTCTATGTTCGCCCCGGATCATCAACCAACCCGTCTCGATCTGGCCAAACGAAAGCTGCGGGACATCCTCGCCCTGCGAGATGAAGGCCAGACGGCTCTGGTAGTGTACGCAGGTGATGCGCATACTGTGACCCCACTGACGGACGATGTCGTAACCATCGAATCACTGGTTCCCTCCCTCAGCCCAAACATTATGCCTCTGTTCGGCTCAAATCCTGTCGCTGCGGTCGAGCTTGCGATTGGTTTGTTGGATGAAGTGGAGGCCACCCGAGGCCGTATTCTCTTGATGACTGACGGCATCAATGGCTTTTCTGAGGAACAGCGTCTTGCCAATCGTTTGCAGGAAACGGACTACGAGCTGCTTATCATGGGCATTGGCACTGAACAGGGTGCACCAATCCGAACCAGCGACGGCAGTTTTCTGACTGACCAAACAGGGGCTATCGTCACCCCCACACTTAATCGTAATGTTCTGCAGTCTCTGGCAAACCGGACCGGAGGCCGCTACCACGACATTCAGCTTGCCGATTCTGATCTGGCCTTCCTGCTGTCTAACTTTGACCTTTTGGACGATGAGGAACTGACGGAAGTCGATGAGGAATTTGACGTCTGGTACGAATCAGGCCCCTGGCTGCTTCTTCTTGTTCTACCTGTTGCAGCCATGAGCTTCAGAAAAGGCTGGCTGTTCAGCCTGGTCCTTTTGAGTACTTCGGGAGTTTTTCTTCCTTCCAATCAGGCGCAGGCGTTTGACTGGAGAGATTTGTGGCTAACGAAAGATCAGCAAGCAGCAGAGGCATTTTCCAACGAAGAGCATGAGTTGGCTGCCTCCTTATTCGAGTCTTCTGAGTGGTCGGGCGCCGCGAACTACCGATCAAAAAACTATGAGTCCGCGATAGCCGCCTACAGTGCAATCAATACGCCTGACGGCCATTATAATCGGGGCAATGCGCTCGCCCTAGCTGGGAATTACGCCGAGGCCATAGCCGCTTATGACACTACTCTCTCAATGGCTCCTGATCATGAGGACGCGCTCAACAATAAGGCCATTATTGAGGAGTTGCTTGAACAACAGGAATCCGAAGAGGGAGAGCAGCAGGAGGGAGACAGCCAAGATAACCAATCTGAGCAAAACTCCCAAAACGAGTCAGAGCAGCAGGAAAACTCTGAGCAACAGGATCAGCAGAGCCAGGAAGGCAATCAGGATCAGCAAGAGCAGCAACAACAGAATCAACCACCCGAAGAACAAGAAGGCTCGGAGTCTAACAGCGAGCAGAACACTCCTTCGGAATCGGCCAATGAAGAATTCGAGGAGCAGCAGTCGCTCGAACAATGGCTTCGCCGCATTGAAGATGATCCGGGCGAGCTTCTGCGGCGCAAATTTCGCTATCAATATCGTCAGCGACAGCTTAATGGCACAGCCAATAACACCAGCAGCGGAGGCCAGATATGGTAAACCAGATTCCGCTCAGAGCAGCTGTTGCTTTTTTACTATTCTCTCTGGCTTTTTCAGCCACAGCACAGGACATTGAAGTATCGGTAGATCGCTCTGAGCTGGCGCGAGGAGAAACCCTGACTTACACCATCCGGGTATTTGAGCAACGCCAAGGGATGCAGCTTGACCTGACGCCCCTTACAGAAAATTTCGATGTTCTGGGCACCCGGACATCGAGTCAGATCCGCTCGATTAACGGATCCGTGGAATCTTGGACTGATTACATCGTCACGTTGTTCCCTCTGACTGAAGGAGACTTGGAAATCCCGCCGCTGACCATAAACAATGCACGCACTGATCCAATCACCGTGTCGGTGGTCAACCAAGGGCCACGGTCGAATCAGTCTTCAGAAGAGCTCTTTCTTGAAATAGAGGTCAACAAAGACAGCATATACGTCCAAGAGCAACTGCTCTTTACCGTCAGACTGTTTTATACAATCAACGGCATTCGTAACCCTCAGTTCACTGAACTGGAGATGCCTGACACCGTGATTCAACTGATCGGTTCCCCGAACCAGTATGAAAAGCTTATCGATGGCGTGCGCCATGGCGTCTACGAAAAGCGCTACGTCATCTTTCCACAGCGAAGTGGTCCTCTGGAGATTCCCGACATTCTTTTTCGCGGAGAGGTGACCGACGGGTCGAGCAACTTTGTTTTCAGGAACCTTAATACCAGACGAGTGACCGCCTTTATTGACGGCATGACCGTTGACGTCAAACAACGTCCGGCAGCAGCTGCCAACAGCCCTGTTTGGCTGCCCGTATCCGGCCTGACCCTCGAAGACAGCTGGGCACCGGACACCACCGTAGAACTGCAAATTGGGGACTCGGTCGTGCGTACCCTCACCATGGTTGCAGAGGGACTTGATGGTTCGGTGCTGCCACCGTTCGGATCAATCGATCTCGATGGCGCCAACGCCTACCCTGACCCAGCAGAAATCGACAGGACTTTCGTCAGCGGAGCGATCGTAGGCACCCGCGTTGAAACTATGACAATTGTCCCGACCGTTGACGGTAACCTTGAAGTTCCGGAAATCGCTATTCCCTGGTGGAACATTAATACAGACCAGCTGCAGGTAACTACTATTCCGGCGAAAACACTCACTATCGGAGCAATAGCCGGAGCTGCCCCTGCTGAACAGGCTGTATCCAGCAGTGGCAATCTGGAGGAATTACTGGCAATGCCACCTGCCGTAGACCAGGAAATGATTGACGAGCAAGCCGAAGCCGAATACATAGAAATAGAGGCCAGCTGGCTACGCTATTTGATCTCAGCCGTCTTTTTAATCGTTCTGTTCAGCATCTATCGCCTAGTGATATGGCCTAACCGTAAGCTGATAAACCAGTACCTCAACGCTTGCCGAAACCGAATTAGTGAACGCTACTCCCCAGCCAATAACGAACAGGTCGCCTTTCAGCAACTCCTGAAAACGCTAAAGAAGAAGGAGATGCACAACATGCGAACGCACCTTATTGTCTGGTGTGATCATTTTATCGGGAGTCGACGAATTGCGAATATGGAAGATATTCTCCAAGCGCAGGAAGCCTCTGAGTTACATAGACATGTGCAGGACTTACAAACCGACCTGTTTCGAAATAGGCTTGGTTTCGAGAGTAAGAGCTTCGATTCGGCGGGGTGCATAGGAACGATAGTGTCCCTGAGACGAACCAAAATAAAACAATCTAAACGTCAGGCCCAAGAAGATCGTTACAGCCTTCCACCGCTGTACCGAATCTGAGGCAACAGAAAAGCTATTATCAGCTAACTGTTCTGAGTCACCTTTATCAGCGAGCTCATTTTCGCCCAACCCCGATTCATGCCAAATTCAAAATTGGTCTACACAACGTCTGGCGCCAATCTCTGTGACACTTGCGGCAAATCACTGCACAAGTGCAAGTGTGAGGGTGAAGCACGATCAATCGGCTCAAACAGAGATCGGACCCCTAAGATTCAACTAGAGAAAAAAGGCCGGGGCGGAAAAGAAGTGACCGTTATTTCACACCTGGGCTTAAGCGAGGCCCAATTACTTGAGCTTCTGAAGCTCATTAAAAAAAGACTGGGAACAGGAGGAACACTCAAAGACCAGTCTCTGGAAATACAGGGAAACCGGATCGCCGAAGTTCGTGAACTTCTCACATCTCAGGGCATCTTGATTATTTAAAGCTGATCCTTTTAACATGAATGTTTGTGACGCAAAAGCTGTGTGATTTCTTGCAACAATTGGGGCAACTGGATTAGACCTTCCCTCTCGTCTGCTTCGGACAATTGCGCCGACGCCCGGGCGGCAGAGATAAAAATACCCATAAATTGACTCATGAGACCTGAAAGTTCCGGTAGCTGCGCGACCACCCGGTCATGAAAATAAACTAGCCTCTCCTACCTTCCGAGCAAGCTGATAGGAAGATAAATCATCTGACAAGGACAGATAGGCACTGTCTAATTTGCTCTCGTTGACAGCCGCCCTCTTATTGCTCAGGGCCCAATCAGTAGTCAACAGCTGTCCGCCAGAAATGAGGCAGAAAAATGCCAAGTGTATCTGATGCTCTTTACCCAGAGAGGCTTTGCGATTTCCAAGACGGCATTGTCGACGGCTTGAAAAGTTCGGACTCTCTTAACATCTAAGGCTTAGCCTGGGACTCATGGCACGATAGAAAGCCACCATACCAAACTGCTAAGCCCCAACTCAGCCATCATTTTGTAAATCGGCAACAAGGTTCTGCTGTCTCGCCACGCTTTTTTTATTCTTCTTCGCCAACTTTGCCGCATCATTTCGAGCTAGCTCCAAGCGCTTCAGATACATCTCATCAACGTCACCGGCAATATATTCCCCGTTGAACACTGAGCACTCAAATTGCCGTAGGTCTGGATTACCCTCAGCCGCTGCAGCAATCAGATCTTCTAGGTCCTGATAAATCAGCCAATCGGCACCGATCTGAACTTCAACCTCCTGATCAGTCTTACCGGCCGCGATAAGTTCAGTAGCTGCAGGCATATCAATTCCGTAAACGTTGGGATAGCGAATTGGCGGTGCGGCGGAGGCAAAATAGACTTTCCGTGCACCGGCATCCCGCGCCATCTGGATTATCTGCTTACAGGTAGTGCCTCGCACAATAGAATCATCTACTAGCAGGACATTTTTCCCTTTAAACTCCAAGTCGATTGCGTTTAATTTCTGTCGAACCGACTTACGACGTTGACTCTGACCGGGCATGATAAAAGTTCGCCCGATGTAGCGATTTTTGACGAACCCTTCCCGATACTTAATACCCAGATGATTGGCGAGCTCAAGCGCTGAGGTTCTGCTGGTATCAGGTACCGGTATCACGACATCGATGTCGTGGTTGGGGCGCAATCTATTCACTTTTTCTGCCAGACGCTGCCCCATCCGTAAGCGGGCTTTATAGACTGAAATGCTGTCCATCAATGAATCCGGACGAGCGAAGTAAACATGTTCGAAAATACAGGGTGCATGGATACCGGGCTCACCGCAGACCTTAGTATGCAGATTTCCCTGAACGTCGATGTAAACCGCCTCGCCCGGTGCGACATCTCGCTCAATCGTGAACCCCTGCGAATCCAGTGCCACGCTCTCCGACGCAATCATGTATTCTTTCTGCCCATTGCTGGTTCGCGAGCCAAAAACCAGCGGGCGGATGCCATTGATATCACGGAAGCCCAGTATTCCGTATCCAGTTATCATAACAACCGCAGCGTAACCCCCGCGGCAACGCTTGTGGACGCCTTCAACAGCAGAGAAGATGTCTTCCGGCCTTGGCTCAATCTGTTTTTTCTGGGACAACTCGTGGGCGAAAATATTCAGCAGCACCTCTGAGTCTGAATCGGTGTTCATATGGCGCAGGTCAGTCTTGTAGAGCTCCCGATTCAGATCGGCGGTATTAGTGAGGTTACCGTTGTGAGCAAGGGATAAACCGTAAGGCGAGTTAACATAAAATGGCTGGGCAAGTGCGGGACTGGAGCTGCCCGCCGTAGGGTATCTTACGTGGCCAATACCCATCTGGCCTGTCAGTCGCCGCATGTGGCGAGTCCGAAAGACATCCTTTACCAGACCATTGTCTTTGCGTAAATTAAGCTTTCCATGATCACTGGTCATAATCCCCGCTGCATCCTGCCCTCGATGCTGCAGCACGGTCAGTGTGTCATATAAACACACCCCCACATCCTGACTGGTTACCACTCCAACTAATCCGCACATAAAAGTATGCTCCGCTCCGGGTGATTGTTCTAATAAGTAGGGCTTACTGCATTCATGTCGCCAATAAAAATCTGCGATTCCTCAATCAGAACTAGGCCGTAGGGAATCAGCGTTGACTGCTGCCACCATTCAGACCCTGACACAAACACGTTCGAGATAAACAAAGCCACCAGAACAATGACCGTGCCACGGGCGACCCCAAACCCTGCCCCCAAGAGGCGGTCGAGTGCTTTTAACCCAGTTACAACCAACAGCTTCGACATAAATTGGTTCAGGGCTGTTCCCAGCATAATGATGAAGACAAACAGAACAGAAAAGGCGGTGACATATCGGACAGAGGGATTATCTAGCAGATTTCCAAGCATGCTGGCTAAGGACTCACTGTAAACGCGGGAAACCAGCAATGCAGCGATCCAGCTCAGAAGCGACAATACTTCCTTGATGAAACCCCGCCAAACACCGAACGCTGAGGACATTGCAATGACTGTAAGAATGAGGGCATCTACCTGAGTCATTGTGTCTAGTCTGGCTCCTAACGTTCCATCTCATAAGGAACCACAATTCCCGCCAGCTGAAATTCTTCCTGTAGGCTAATCTGGTAACCGGCAGATAGTTGTCTGTCCAACCAAGGACCGACGAAAACGCCCCGCAGCCGACCTTCATCGGATTCGATCTCTCGCAAGTATGCCCGATAACCTGCTTCCTGCAATCGCTCTAGCAGAATCGCAGCGTTGTCTGCGTTTGAAAATAGGCCTAATCGAACGCTCCAGCCGCTTGGCAAGCCATTCTCATCCAATTGCGGTATTGTATCGTCCTGCCGGGCGTAAGCGGGAACAGATTCGCTTACTTCAGGCTCAGCAGCCGGTGCCTCCTGAGCACCCGTCGAGGCATTCTCTGCGTCGGAATTGCTGGTTTGGTTTGCAGAAGCCGGCTGGTCAGCGTCAGTCTCTGGCAGAGCCACCGAAGGGACGTCACTGTCGGCAATGATAACCGGACGGGTCTGCTGCGGTTCGGGCAAGATAATGATTTGCGGGGGATCTGGTATTCGGCTGGTCAGAGCAGGCTCATAACTGCCTTCGCCATCAAAAATAATTGGCAGAAAGATCAGGCAGCAAGCCAGCAAGACAATGGTACCGACAATTCTCTGTTTGGTATTCTGCTGCAAGTCAGCGCTTCCTAGGTGCCGTCTGTATCACCGAACGTAGATTTTCAGAAACAGACGAAGCCAGTCCCATTGGGGCGTTACCGAATATGTACCCTTCTAACACTTTGCGAGCATCCGCGCTGCAGAAACCGTGTGAAATGAGCCGGCAACTACAACCAACTCCCCACCTACCCCTGCCGGCCCTGCTACAGCGTCTTCGCAAGCTGCTTTGTAAGCCTCAGCCACCCCATCAAAGCAACGCATTGTCGCGGTTGGATCGAGTTTTTTGAGCTTCTTGCCTAGTTCGATGGACGGCAGGCACCGCGCGTCTTCGAACTCCGAAATATACCAGATGTCGGTGATGGATACTAAGGATGCCACCATTGTTTCAACGTCTTTATCAGCCATCACTGCCATCACTAACCGCACTGTCCTCCTCCGGTGGTCAAACGCAGAATCCGGACGCCTTAGACGCTGTACGGCGAGCACCAGAGCAGCTATTGAATCCGGGTTGTGCGCGACATCCAGCATCACCGGAGTGCCTGTCAGCCTGTCCTGTGTCAGCTCCTGTCTACCGGGCAGCCTGACGGCAGCAAGGTTTGCGGCTGCTCGCCCCAGATCTACTTCGGTGCCTGCGCTCGCAAGCGCCTGTAGTGCAGTTGACACGTTTATCGGCAATATAGCGGTGGCTGCCGGAAATGCGGCGCACATTTCGCAACCATCAGGCGCGACACCCCTCCATTGTATCTCTTCAGACCGTTCGTTGGTCCGAAGTCCGAATTCCTGGCCCTGGTAGAGGGAAATGCAGGACAGCTCTCTAGCTTTGCAAATAACGGATAACGGTGGGTCAGGATCACCGCAGACAAAACTCCCGCGCTGGCGGAGGATTCCCGCTTTTTCTAACCCAATCTCTTCGCGACTGTGCCCAAGCCAGTCCTGATGATCGAGCCCAACCGCGGTAATGACACTAACATCAGGGTCAAGAATATTGACCGCATCGAGTCTTCCACCTAATCCCACCTCCAGCAGGGCAACAGATACCCGTTTGCGCTGAAAGATCCAGAGCGCGGCGAGCGTCGCAAATTCAAAATAGCTGAGAGAAACCTCTCCACGGATGGCATCAATTTCGTTAAAGGCTTCGCAGATGAGACCATCATCACAGGGTAATCCCTGAAGGCGAATGCGCTCGTTAAAGCGATGAAGATGTGGTGAGGTATAGGCACCCACTTTGATGCCGGCATGACAAAGAAGGCTCTCCATCACAGAAACGACGGAGCCTTTGCCATTGGTCCCCGCTACGGTTACCACCTTAGGAGGCTTTGAGAGGGACATAGCCTGTGCGATGCGCTGAATCCTTTCCAGCCCCAACTCAATCTCGCGGGGATGAACCCGCGAAATATAGGCTAGCCATTCTTGAAGATTTGACGGCACCGACTGACGCTGGGCTCTTAAGTATCGGAATGGCGGTAATACATCAACTTCCCCAATAGAGCAGCAATCCGGCTTTGGAGCTCTTTTCGATGCACAATCATATCGATGGCACCGTGCTCCAACAGAAATTCTGCGCGCTGAAACCCCTCTGGCAACTTCACTCTGACGGTCTGGCGTATAACGTCGGGACCTGTGAAACCAACCAGCGCATTCGGCTCAGCGATATTCACGTCACCCAACATTGCGAGGGAAGCCGACACACCACCATATACCGGATCAACCAGAACGGATATATAAGGCAAACCCTGCTTCCGCATTTTTTC
>Ga0163109_10000061_pt1 | contig 87665 bp, 80 predicted proteins | sample CRUFie1St13metaG_FD_108704 | JGI IMG/M metagenome (GOLD analysis project Ga0163109, IMG submission 108704) | Marine microbial communities from the Costa Rica Dome - CRUD Field 142mm St13 metaG | ecosystem: Environmental > Aquatic > Marine > Oceanic > Photic zone | place: Costa Rica: the Eastern...
ATTATCTTTGCTCGTATGTTCCTCAACTAGGAATTTGTCTTTCGGGGATCTGCCCGTGTGTTTGCCTGTATCAACGACTAAGGCCCCACCAATGGATAACCTTCCATAGTTGCCACGAATAGTGGCTTCATAGAGCGGCTCTGCGGCCAAGTTCCAAGAAACCGATTTTGTGTTGATGATGCCGTGAACATCCAAGCTCTGCAATTTTTCTATAGCCACTTTGGCGCTCCTCTTATTGTCCACCTGTTTTCGAGACAGCTAGTTTGATGGTGAGCAACGTTTTCCATGTTTGAGGGTCTAGATATCTGTGATATCCGCTCTCAAATCAATAGAGAATCACATATCTATTTTTCTCTTGGCATGTTGACAGTTCGGTTAGATGGGAATTGGTTGTATTTTAGTCAACAAAATGGTTCAAAATATTTTCAATTAAACTCAACTTTTTTCTGCCAACTGATCAGAAATGGCCTCTGCAAGGGCAGAAACGCTTGTTCCATGGCGGAAAATGCGAGCAATTTTCCCGCTAGGATCTACAAGGTAGAAGAACGTTGTATGATTGAGTAAATATTCACTTGCATCATCCTGATTCACAACCTGACGTAATACGCGGTATGTTTTAGTGACAGCATCAATTTCATCTTTGTTGCCAGTCAGTCCGACCATTTTTGGATGAAAATGGGTTATGTAGGTTGCAAGTGCATCTGGTGTATCGCGGTCCGGGTCTACTGATATAAAGAGCGGCTGAATTGAGTCTGCTGTTTTCCCAAGACGTTCGAGTGCTGCTGTTATTGTTGCTAGACCGGTTGGACATATATCTGGGCAAAAGGTGTAGCCGAATGTGATCAATAAAAATTTTCCGGGGAAACTTTTCTCTGTGATCCTCGAACCATTGTGATCCGTAAGCGTGAAAGGGCCACCAATATCCACAATGGGTAGAAACCCAACTTTTGGAGCTGGACCTGAGTTAGTGTTTTCAATTTGGTGCCAGTATATGATTGCTGCCAGAGCAATGGCAGAAAGTGCGGCTACCAAAGTCCCCACGACTTTCAAAGAAGTAGAATTTTTCATGCACAACCAGACAAATCAAACCCCCACTGATATTATTTATATGCACAATGGTCCGTAATTCTTAACAGTAGGCAAATCGCCGCATCACAGAGCTTCATTTGCACGGTTCCATGAGCTGCAGCAAATGCGATGTTTTTGTCTCTTTAGGACTTTTACAGAGACATCAGTGTCAATCATGTACATATTTGTTAGGAGAAATTTTTTAAATGCAGCAGTACTTAAGTCTCAAGAGAATTAAAAAATATTGTGTCCTATGCCGTCCGACGTTTGTATAAAAATTAAGGAGCTAGCTGAGAATGAAGAAAAAAATTGCATTGGTTGACGATGATCAAAATATTCTTACTTCGGTCTCAATGGCTCTTGAGGCAGAGGGCTATGACGTATTGCTGTTTCATGACGGAGAAGAAGCCCTCGAGGGGCTGGTCAAAAATGCGCCTGATCTTGCCATTTTAGATATTAAAATGCCAAGGATGGATGGGATGGAGTTGCTCCAAAAATTAAGGCAAAAGTCGAAAATTCCAGCTATCTTTTTAACCTCCAAAGATGACGAAATTGACGAGGTACTAGGATTACGGATGGGGGCAGATGATTACATCAAGAAGCCATTTTCCCAGCGATTGCTTATAGAAAGAATTCGCACCATTCTTCGTCGCTCTGAGTTGTTAGAAGAGCCTTTGGATGGTGTGCCAAAAGACCTTATCGAGCGTGGGAAGCTGAGACTAGACCCTCAACGTCATTCATGTTGCTGGGATGGTATTGAAATTAAACTCACCGTGACAGAATTTCTTTTATTACAATCACTCTCACAGCGACCGGGACATGTAAAGAGTCGTGACCAATTGATGGATGCGGCCTACGGAGAAAGTATTTACGTGGATGATAGAACTATAGACAGTCATATAAAACGCCTAAGACGCAAATTTCGCGAAATTGATAAGGATTTTTCTCAGATAGAGACACTGTATGGTGTGGGGTATAGATATGGTCAATCGTGACCTCTAAGATAGCCGAACGGATTTGTTCCGGTAAGCCAGCTAAGTCAGATGGCGGACCGAACAGTTTTTTTCATTCTATCACCGCGTTCTTTAGAAAATGGCGAGGCACCTGTCAGCGGCAGCGCATTATCTCACCACTTACATTGAGAATACTCGCTGTAAATATTGTAGCGTTGTTAATCCCGATCGGATTCCTGTTCTATTCTGGCTCTTATAGGGACGGGCTCATTGACGCAGAACTAGAGGTCATGGGTAATAAGGGTAGATTGTTAGCCGCTGCACTTGGCGAAACGTCGGTTGGAGAAACGCATGCAGGGAGACAATTCATCAATCCAGTTATGGCGAGAGACACTATCCGGCGTTTAAGTGATGATCCTAAACTGCGTACACGGCTCTTTGTGCTCAATGGGGATCAGGTTGTCGACAGCAAGCAAACGGACATTCAAGTTGAGCCACTATCTCCAAGCGGAGAGAGTTATGTTATGTGGGATTGGGCATTGGGCCTTATTGATTGGGGTATCAACTGGCTGCCATCTGGCGAAAAATTGGACTACTATCGCGAAGAGGTATTGCCTCGTGCACAACATTATGATGAAGTTGTGAGCGCATTTTCTGGTGACGTTGGCGGCGTAGTCCGTATGGGTGGTAAGAGTGGTTTGATGCTGTCGGTGGCTGTGCCCGTGCAAAATGTGCGGCGAGTCGTGGGAGCGATACTTCTATCGCAGGACGCGATAGAGATAGAATCTGCGATTCGTGATTTTCGCCAGAAAGTCATTCTTGTATCAGGTGCAGCGCTTGTTATTACCATTCTTTTATCCATTTATCTCGCTGGAACCATAGCGAGACCGGTGTTGCGGCTTGCGGTCGCCGCTGAAAGGGTTCGCTTGGGGCATGGTCGAGAGTCACAACAGATACCTGACTTTTCACCACGAGGAGATGAGATTGGAGATCTTTCACGGGTGCTTCGTGAAATGACCGATACGCTGCATGAACGAATGGATGCAACGGAGCGGTTTGCTGCTGACGTTAGCCATGAAATTAAAAACCCTCTGACTTCCCTCCGAAGTGCTGTTGAGACAGCTTTAAGGTTGAATGACCCTCAACGACAGAAAAAGCTTATGGGTATAGTACTGGAGGATGTTCAAAGGCTTGATCGTCTTATAACGGATATTTCTAATGCGTCCCGTCTTGATTCTGAGCTTAGTCGTGAGGAGATGCAAACAATAGATGTCGGGCGTATGATTTCAGCTTTGGTAGGTATAGAGAAATCTGTATCAGGTTCTGTGCAATTTGAGGTCGAAGTAGACCCAAGTATGCGGCTTTTTGTTCGAGGCTCGGAGAGCCGTCTAGTCCAAGTGTTCAGGAACTTATTGGGTAACGCCATAAGCTTCAGTCCATCCAATGGGAAGATTACCGTCAGTGCAAGAAAGAATGGCGATCGCGTTGAAGTTATGATTCAAGACCAAGGGCCTGGTATACCAATATCGAAACTATCAGCGATTTTTGACCGGTTTTATACTGAGCGACCAGAAGGTGAGAAATTTGGCGCCCATTCTGGGCTTGGACTCTCCATCTCTAAACAAATAATCGAGGCGCATAGGGGTGAAATTTTAGCTGAGAATGTGGGTCAAAATGATGAGGAAAGCGATGGTGCCAGATTCACAGTAGTTCTCCCAGTAGAGTAATAAATTAGTAGTATCCAACGTATCGTCATGCAATCGCCTCGGCTAGTTATAGCCAAGCAGCCTTTTTATCTCTGCTTGTGCTGCAGGGTTGTCGGATAAGCTCTGACTTTGATAAAAAAACAACTGAACTCAGTCACACGTGAATGATGGTGCGAAAAATTTTTTCATACTTTCAGTTACTTGGAATATTTGGGCGTTGGGCTCTAAATGTGATAGGAATGCAAGCCTCGACAAATTAGCTTTACTCAAGATCCTAGCGTACATGTTGACTGCACGCCGGATTGTCCTAGTCATGCAGTTTTGTGATTAGACCGTTCAGTCGACTATATCCTTGGGTATCTGATGCATAAGCCGTAATGTAGCTGTAATTTGCGATAGGAAAGACGACATAAGATAAAAGTTTGGGTAGGGTTTAACAGTTGAAAGAGCGCGTCTTATTAGTCACTGGCATGTCTGGCGCCGGGCGCACAGCATCACTCAAAGTCCTGGAAGATTTAGGGTATGAAGCAGTTGACAACCTGCCTCTTTCATTTCTGGGCAGACTGATTGATCAGCCTGAGCCAGAAAATCTTCTTGGCAAAGGAAGGCCTTTGGCTATAGGAGTGGATCTTCGGACCAGAGGGTTTTCGGTTGAGATGGTAATCGATGAACTTGAGCGTTGGAAAGCTAAGCATATCGCTGAGGTGCTATCAATTTTTATCGACTGTGAGGATACGGTGCTCGGTCGGCGCTTCACTGAAACACGTCGGCGGCATCCTCTAGCATCTGACCGTCCACTATTAGACTCTATTGAACTAGAGCGTCGCCTTTTATCGAGACTTCGTGACCGCGCTGACTTGTTAATCGATACGACTGACCGAAGCCTGCCTGAACTGAAAGTGGTTCTTGCTAAGCATTTCGCATATGATAAAAGCACAGGAACCGAAATTTTTATAAAATCGTTTTCATTCCGGTACGGTTTACCTCGTGATGCAGACTTAGTTTTCGATGTTCGGTTTTTGAGGAATCCACATTACGATGAAAAGCTACGCCCGCTGTCAGGGGAGGACGAAGCAGTGAGTTTCTATGTTATGCGAGATCCAGACATAGCTGAGTATCTAAGCACAGTTGAAGCTATGCTAGCCCTTTGCCTTCCCCGTTACAGAGAAGAGGGTAAGAGCTACCTAACCATAGCGATTGGTTGCACCGGAGGTCGCCATAGATCTGTATCTGTGGCAGTTGATCTCGCAAAAAGATTGGAACACAGGGATTGGCGGGTTCGGCTACAACACCGTGACATTCATCGAGACGCCGGTACCGATATGCTTTAGGTAAAAGCCGGGCTAAACGGGCGCTGTTAAACAGGATTAGATTTAATGTTCGCCGGCAATTCGGAGATGTATTCTGCGCTGCTAACATTAGTCTTCGACCTGTAATGCAACTGAATATGCGAGAGTGCATTTGGTTATATTGTGTGAGTAATGGAGTATCAGGTTACTGTGATTACGATTGCCCCAAGTTTCGATTGGTATTTAAAATTTATCGATTTGTCCCCATTTTAGTCCGCTTCTTTGTTTACGGTTTTCTGATATTCGGCTGTTTTTTTATCTAATGGTTTGGGAAGCATTTGGCTGGAACGTAAGCACATTTATCACGCTTGAAGCAAAAGCACGAGGCTATGCGCGCCTAAATATAACAACATAAACATATCGTTATATTTTTGTTGATATTCTGACATTGTTGCTAGTATAAACGGTTTAGAGGCCGAAAAATTAAATAACGCTCTTTTTATCAAATATTAACAACAGAGAGGTTCTGATGGCAGCGTCTGATGATTTTAAAGTTGCAGATATTGAGCTCGCCGACTGGGGTCGTAAAGAGATTGCGATTGCTGAGACGGAGATGCCCGGCTTAATGGCAATCCGTGAGGAATACGCTGGAGAAAAACCTCTTGACGGTGCTAGGATTGCCGGCTCATTGCATATGACTATTCAAACAGCCGTTCTAATCGAGACGCTTACAGAGCTTGGAGCAGAAGTGCGTTGGGCCTCTTGCAACATTTTCTCTACTCAGGATCAGGCCGCTGCTGCCATGGCCGCGAAGGGAATACCTGTATTCGCGTGGAAAGGCGAGACGGAAGAGGAGTATTGGTGGTGCATGGATCAAACTATCAAGGGGCCAGGCGGATGGGCACCGAACATGATTTTGGATGATGGAGGCGACCTCACGATAGTCATGCATGAAAAGTTTCCTGAACTTTTAGAAGGGGTACGCGGGTTATCAGAAGAAACAACTACTGGAGTGCATCGCCTGAACGAGATGGAGAAAAATGGTAGTCTCGCGGTACCAGCATTCAACGTTAATGATTCGGTGACAAAATCAAAATTTGACAACCTTTACGGTTGTCGCGAAAGCCTCATCGACGGCATAAAGCGCGCGACTGATGTAATGCTGGCTGGGAAAACTGCTGTTGTCGCGGGATATGGTGATGTTGGTAAAGGCTCCGCGATAAGCTTGAGAGGCCAAGGAGCCCGTGTATTAGTCACTGAAGTTGATCCCATTTGCGCGCTGCAAGCAGCTATGGAGGGGTACGAAGTTACGACGATGGAGGCCGCAGCCCCAGTTGGGGATATTTTTGTAACTACAACCGGGAATATAGATGTCATTACATTAGATCACATGAGAGATATGAAGGATCGTGCAATTGTTTGTAATATCGGGCATTTCGATTCTGAAATTGCTATTAACGATCTAAAAAATCTCAAGTGGCATAACATAAAGCCTCAAGTCGATGAAGTTGAGTTCGCTGACGGGAAACGCTTAATAGTTCTTGCAGAGGGTCGTCTAGTTAACTTGGGTTGTGCGACGGGGCATCCGAGCTTTGTCATGTCGGCTTCATTTTCAAATCAGGTCTTAGCTCAAATCGAGCTATGGCAAAATTATAAAAACTACGAAAATAAAGTGTATGTGTTACCTAAATCGCTGGATGAGAAGGTTGCTCAGCTTCATTTGTCGAAACTAGGAGCCCAATTAAGTTCGTTATCGGAGAAACAGGCCGAGTATATTGGCGTTGGACAGAGCGGTCCGTTTAAACCGGATTACTATAGATATTAAAAGAGTACCAATAATCATGGGAATTTTCGTGAGTTTCTCTATGGCTATTACTTGGTATGGTTCTCGAATTATCGCCTTTTTGCGGAGACTTAGTTAATTAGCATAGGGCTTGTGTAATTTAGTTCTTTTTAAACGCTATGGTTAGAAGTGGTACATTAATTATGGTAGGTGTTACTTCGATAACTTCTACAATGAGCTGTTTTGCCGCTTGGGTAAGCGGTACTTAGTTCGATTGATTTAATCTAGGACTTAGCAAAATTTCAACGTCGGTTGCGTTGACTAGGCTCACAGCCTTAATAAACCTAAACTGGTCGTTAAATTAAAAAGGATGTAATGTCACCCGCTCAGCGTCAATCATCAAACACTATTGAAGAAAGCGGTGCAGTTAAATCGGTTAACGTATCGTCGAGCTGCCGGCTTGCGGAATCCATTGCAAGAGTGGCGGCAGTCGGCGATGTAATAGGACTTATGGGGCCGATTGGCATTGGAAAGACTGTATTTGCGCGCGGTTTCATTCGGTTTCTGAGCCAGCACGACGAGATCGTGCCTAGCCCTACTTACACACTGATGCAGGCTTACGAAACGGGGGCTATTCCAGTATATCACTATGATTTGTACCGAATACAATCATATTCAGAAATAGAGGAACTCGGCTTTGACGCTGCCGTGGCAGGAGGTATTGTTTTAATCGAATGGCCCGAGAGCATTGGTGCTCTCGGTGGTGTCTCCCGGCTCAATATATCCTTTGAGGCATGCAAGGACGGATCGTCAAATATTCGAATTATCTCTTTCGATCCAGGTCTGGCATGGCAGAAACGATTGAATAATGCTATTAAATCATTCATTGAGGAATCCCATGCATCATAGGGAAGCTTTGGCAAACCAATTCCTATGTAGAGTGGGATGGCAAGGCGGGGAACGCATACAGTTAGCAGGCGACGCCTCTAACCGTCGATACGAGCGTATTATAAAAAAAAATGAGCGTGCCCTATTAATGGATGCGCCTGCTCCTCTTGAAAATGTATGCACATTCGTAACTGTTGCTAATTTGCTGCGTGATCTTGGTTTGAGCACCCCAAGAATTTTTGAGGCAGATACAACCGCTGGCTTTTTATTGATTGAAGATTTTGGTGATGCAACTTACACTGAGAGGCTATTGGCTGGGGTTGATGAAGCTGGTCTTTACGAGCTAGCAACTAATGTCCTTATTCATTTGCATAGAACGTATCAAAACGATGGGGCTATGCCAGCTTACAATAACGCCCTTTTGTTGCAGGAAACGCAGTTGTGCCTAGATTGGTATATGCCTGCAATTTTGGGAAAGGATACCCCTGATTTTGAAAAAGCAGCCTTTGATGTTGCTTGGCGAACTGCTCTAAAAACCGCTCAGAAGGTGCCGCCGAGTATTGTTTTGCGAGACTTTCATGCTGGCAACCTTATGTTACTCAACAATAAAGACGGTATTGCTGCTTGTGGTTTATTAGATTTCCAAGATGCTGTTGTAGGGCCGGTAAGCTATGACTTAGTTTCGTTACTAGAGGACGCTCGTAGAGACGTGTCTGCCAAAATTAGGAGGCAAATGTTGTCTCGATACCTAACGGCTTTTCCCACATTAAACCCAGATGAGTTTGCGAATTCGTATGCTGTAATGGGTGCGCAAAGGTGTACAAAAATCCTTGGTATATTTACGCGATTAGATAGAAGAGACGGAAAACCACAATACTTGAAATATATTGATCGGGTATGGCATTTGCTTGAAGGGAACCTAAGCCATCCTGCACTGGCTCCCGTTAAAAATTGGTTTGATCACTATTTTCCCCAAAAGTATCGTATTACTCCAGCGCCGGTGACACGAGAGTGACCTTAATTAGAAAAGCGATGCTGCTTGCCGCAGGTCTTGGGACTAGGATGGGGCCACTATCAGCGCATTGTCCTAAACCGTTAATAAAAGTATTAGGAAAACCCCTAATAAATTACGGGTTAGACCATTGCATTGACTGCGGAGTCAGGCAAATCATCGTTAATACTCATTATTTATCAGATCAAATCTGTAGGCACTTATCGAATTTCAAATGCGTGACGACCATATATGAAAAAGAACGTTTAGAGACAGGTGGTGGTGTAAAGAATGCATTAGGTCACTTTGGGCAGAGTCCTTTTTTTGTCATCAATAGCGACGCCCTCTGGGTTGACGGACCTTATCCTGCGCTAAAGCGTTTGGCGATGGGATGGGATGAAAATCGAATGGACGCATTACTTTTATTGTACCCCGTGGTTCGCCTAACCTCCTACACGGGACAAGGTGATTATCATTTAGACGGTACCGGAATTGCGCAGAGGCGTACTGGAAAAGAAATGTCGCCCTACATCTTCGCAGGCATTCAAATTTTACACCCTCGTCTTTTTCAAAACGCCCCTGAAGGGGCATTCTCACTGAACGTACTTTATGATCAGGCTGAGTTAGTAGGCCGTCTATATGCACAAGTGCATGATGGTGATTGGTATCATGTAGGAACGCCCGATGAAGTGAAAGCAGCAGAAATTAATTTATTACAAAGAAATGTTAGGGTGGACAACCGATGAATTTCTTTGAAACTGGATTGGCAAATGTCTAGGCATGATGGCTCCATTTTTACCATCCCGGCTGAGCGTTCTTTTTTAGACAGTTTAGCTGCCCAAATGATAATCGAAACAGACGGAGACCCGAGTCATTTTTCAGAGACAATCGTTTTATTACCTACTCGTCGTGCCTGCCGAGCCTTGCAGGACTCATTTTTACGAATTCGCGAAGGTGCACCAACAGCCTTACCTGTCATGCAAGCAATCGGGGATGTCGACGAAGAGGAACTGGCATTTTATGACATTGCAGGTTTTGATATTGCGGAACTTCCCCCCGCTATGCCTGACAGCTATCGTATTTTATCCTTAGCAAAGCGCATACAAAGTCACAGAATAAGCTTGCCCGCAGTGTCGTCCCATGTGTCCCCCCCAGACCAAGCCCTTTTGCTGGCTATTGAGTTAGCGCGCTTTCTCGACATGGTTCAAACGGAACGGCTTGATTTTACTCGGTTAGATTCCCTAGTGCCGGAAGATCTTGCTATGCATTGGCAGGAAACACTTGGTTTTCTCAGTGATTTTACAGAAAATTGGCCGTCAGAGGTTGAACGGTTGGGTTTTTTGGAACCAGCCGAACGGCGCAACCGGTTAATTGATGCGAGAGTTAAACATTGGAGCAGTAATCCACCAGCTGGACCTGTTATAGCTGCTGGCTCTACCGGCAGTATACCCGCAACCGCCGATTTGTTAGCAATGGTTGCGGAGATGCCTCAGGGCCGTGTTATTTTACCTGGATTAGATATTCTGAGTGACGAAGCGAATTGGGCAGCTATTTCAAAAGACCCCACACATCCACAATTTGGGATGGCGAAGTTGCTAAAAAGGCTCCGGGTAACGAGAGAGGATGTGGCAGTCTGGGGTCATCAAAGTATTTGCAATCAGCGGGCCCATCTAATTTTAGAGGCAATGCGTCCCGCACCAATGACTGCGGTTTGGCAGAATCTTGAAAAATCCAAGCCTCTCCAAACAGATGGACTGCATCTTATCGAATGCTCCAACGAGTCTGAGGAGGCTGGTGTTATCGCTCTCATATTACGAAAACAACTCGAGGTGGAAGGTAAAACGGGCGCACTTGTAACCGGCGACCGCCGTTTGGCGCGCCGCGTAGCTATGGAACTTAAACGCTGGAAAATTAATATTGACGACTCTGCCGGTATTCCCGCAGCTGACACTTATCCGGCAATATTCATGCGTCTCGTAGCTGAAATGGTAGCAGAAAAATTTAGGCCTGTAGCGCTGCTTGCCCTTGGAAAACACCCGCTTGCCGCCGCCGGATTTACTGTGGCTGAATTTCGGGCCGGGATACGGTTAATAGACCGTAAAATTTTGAGAGGACCCAAGCCTGCACCGGGTATTAAAGGTATTCGTTCATTACTGGAGGCTACTAAAAGCACGTCCTTGGATGCTTCAAGTAAAAGCTTACTGGCTAGCATGTTGGATGAATTTGATATTCGGTGCCACCCCATGATTGCCTTGGGAGAAGGAAGAGTGCCATTTAGTGCTCTGGTGGAAGCTCATATTGAAGTTGCAGAGGCGTTAGCCCAGACTGACGACAAGAAGGGAGCCGAACGACTCTGGGCCGGAGAAAGCGGTGAATCATTAGCGCGCTTCTTCTCTGACTTGCGAGTTTCTGCAAGTGTATTTTCCGACCTTTCGATCAACCATTACCCAGCAGTCCTGAATATCCTAATGAGGAGGACGATTGTACGACCGCGTTACGGGATGCATCCGAGGTTAAATGTTTGGGGACCATTGGAGGCTCGGTTACAAAAAGCAGATTGCATAATTGTTGCTGGTCTTAATGAGGGAAATTGGCCGCCTGAAGTGAAGCCGGATCCGTGGCTTAGCCGTCCCATGCGCCGCTCATTTGGATTGCCTGTTGCTGAACAACGCATAGGACTTTCGGCGCATGATTTTACTCAATTGTTATCGGCCCCTGAGGTATTTTTAACCCGATCTAGAAAAGAAAATGGTACTCCTACGGTACCCACCCGTTGGCTAAGCAGATTAAATTCTGTACTCCGAGCCGCTGGAAACGATGGTAGCTTGACGGCCGAAGATTGCTGGACACATTGGCAAGCAAGGCTTGATAGGCCAAAATTTATAAAGCCGGTAGGTCCTCCGGCACCTACACCACCTATTTCTGCCAGGCCTGAAAAATTATCAGTTACACAGATAGAAACTTTGATGCGTGATCCTTACGGAATTTATGCGCGCCATATCATCAACTTGAAGAAGTTGGAGCCACTTGAAGCTGACCCCGGCGCTTCTCAAATCGGAGTGATAATCCATGCCATCCTCGACCGCTTTATGAGTCGTTTTTCGGATGGACCTCCCCATGGTGATTTACAGGCCTTGTTAAAAATCGGCGCTGAGGTCTTTAGTGATAATCCGATGCAACCCTCAGTACATGCATTTTGGTGGCCGCGATTTTGCCGCATTGCAAAGTGGTTTGTCGAACATGAAAGGGCCCCTGTAAACAAGGTAATAAAATCATTTACCGAAATACGAGGCTCAATAAAATTAGAAACGCAGAACGGTCCTTTTGAATTAACGGCACGTGCGGACCGATTAGACCAGTTGGCTGATGGCAGTCTCGAGATTATCGATTATAAAACTGGCAGCATCCCAACGAAAAAACAGGTCCGAAATGGGCTGTCCCCCCAACTGTCGCTGGAAGCACTAATTGCTAGTAAAGGTGGTTTTGACGGGTTAAATAACCAGCATTTTCTGAGAGTTGTGGCATTTCATTATTGGAAGCTTGGGGGAGGTGATCCGGCCGGGACGGTCACGTCGTTCCATGATTTAGAGACGTTGATTGAGGAAGCTTCAATTGGGGTTCAGACGTTAATTGAAAAGTTTTCGGATCCTGCAACCGCTTATGAGGCAATTCCAGTTCCGAGCCGCAAGCCGCCATATAATGACTATGAACACTTGGAGCGTATACTCGAGTGGTCGGGGGGAATAAAAAAATAATTGTAGATCCTATGATAGAGGAGTTCGGGCCAGATGCTTTGCAGCGTCGAGCGGCAAACCCTACAAAAAGCGTTTGGTTAACGGCTAGCGCCGGTAGTGGGAAAACAAAAGTCCTGACCGACCGTGTACTGACACTGCTGCTTAGGGGCACCTCACCCGAGCATATTTTATGCTTGACCTTCACAAAGGCAGCTGCAGCAGAAATGGCTAATCGTGTGAATGAGCGTCTAGCTGAATGGGCAACTATGAGCGCGCCTGTTCTATTTGAAACTTTGGGACAGCTTCTCGATAGAGTGCCGATGTCTCGAGAGGTAAAGCGTGCTCAATGTCTTTTTGCCCAAGTACTTGATTTGCCCGGAGGATTAAACATCCAAACTATCCACAGTTTTTGTCAATCACTGATTGCGCGTTTCCCGCTCGAATCCGGAATACCACCCCATTTTGAGATTATGGAGGAACAGAGAAGTGCTGTAGAGCTGCGTCGGCGTGCGCGTGATAATATTTTAGCTGGTGTAGATAGTGACGAGATTATGAACCAATGTTTTTTGCGTCTTACTCAGCATGCACAAGAGAAAAAATTTGATGACCTCATTGGAGAGGTAATTAAAAATCGTGGAAAGTTCGCTCATGGTATCCTTGAGAAAGGCGGGGTCCAAAATGCTATAGACCACATTTACAAGGCTCTTGAGGTTAATAAAGCAGACACAGTAGCGTCGATCCAAGCCGAGGCAATGGAACAGGTTGATGATGAAATACTTGCTCGGGCTGTTGAGGCTCTTCAGAAGGGAACGAAGACTGATAAAAAAAACGCTAAAAAATTGTCCAGTTGGCGTTCAATGTGTAAGGGAGAGAGAGCAGCCAACTTTGACAAGTACCTTGAAATTTTCATCCGGGTAAAAGTTGGGAAGGTTAGGTCAAAAATATTGACTAAGACTGCGCAAAAAACTGATCTCGGACTTGAAGGAATACTCCAATCGGAGGGAGAGAGGTTACTGATAGTATATGAGCGCATAGCGGCGGTCGTAACAGCAACATGCACTGCCTCTCTGCTACGTATAAGCGCTGCCCTTCTCGAAGAGTATGATCGGCTAAAAAGGAGGTTAGTAAGGCTTGATTATAACGACCTAATTTACGTGGCGCGTTCTCTCTTAACACGAGTTGGTATTGCTCCGTGGGTGCTCTTCAAGCTCGACGGGGGCATTGATCATATCCTAATTGACGAAGCACAAGATACAAATTCGGCACAATGGCAAATAGTAGAAGCGCTAGCGGACGAATTTTTTTCTGGAGAAGGTGCAAGCACAGAAGTTCGCACCCTATTTGCCGTTGGTGATATAAAACAATCAATTTTTGGTTTTCAGGGGGCTGAGCCAGAACAGTTCCGGAAATATCGCGATAATTTTGCAACACGGGCTTATGAAGCTAAGCGAGACTGGGAAGATATAGACCTGTCAGTTTCTTTCCGTTCGGTAGATGCAATATTAGCTGCAGTAGATTCGGTTTTTTCGCGTGATATCGCTAGGATAGGAGTAGTTGAGGGGGCAAAACCTCTCAGACACGAAGCATTTAGACGGGGCGACTCAGGGCTTGTTGAGTTATGGCCACCTTTGGGCCCTGAACCTACCGAGCCAATTCCTGATTGGTCGCCTCCCGTAGAACGAGTCTCTGATGAGAACCCATCTCGAAGATTAGCGATAGCATTAGCGGTTAAGATCTCAACATTAATTGGAAGAGAAACTCTTTTGTCGCGTGGTCGCCCTATTCGAGCTGGGGATTTTATGATTCTACTGCGTACGCGTGGTGGATTTATGGAGGAAATTGTGGCCGAGCTTAAAGCGCGAGGGGTGCCTGTTGCTGGAGTTGATCGTGTGAAGCTTGGCGAACAACTGGCGGTAATGGACTTAATAGCGCTTGGCAGGTTTCTTTTGTTGCCCGACGATGATTTAAACCTTGCTGTAATTTTAAAATCGCCTCTTATCGGTATTGAAGAATGTGACCTATATGGCCTTGCTTACAACCGTGGTTCGGATAGCTTATGGGAATCATTGTCAAAACGTGGTGGTAGGAATGACCTGTTACACATGGTTGTCGACTGGCTAACCTCACTGTTGGCAAAAGCTGATCTAGAGCGTCCATACGAGCTTTTTGGCTCCGTTTTATCTGCGGAAGTGCCAGCAGGTGGAAGTGGAAGGGAGGCGATGTTGCGTCGGCTGGGACCAGAATGTGAAGACCCAATAGATGAATTCCTCAATCATGCGATTAGTTATGAACAGGATCATTCTCCTTCGTTGGAGGGATTTCTACATTGGATGGACACAGGAGAGGTAGAGACGAAGCGTGACTTAGAGCAAGGCAATGTAGATGAGGTGCGTGTAATGACCGCACATGGCGCAAAAGGGCTTCAGGCGCCGATTGTCATATTACCAGACACCATTTCAAAACCTCAAAAGACCGATGATATTTTATGGTGCGGATCATTACCCTTTTGGTCACCAGAGAGATCACTCGAACCTTTTCAAAGTCGCTACCTAAGAGATCTATGGCGTGAAGCAAGAGACCGTGAGCAGAGACGCCTTCTCTATGTAGCTATGACGCGGGCTGAAGATAGGCTGTATATTTGCGGTTATAATAGCACTGGGAATAAGTTGGCTGATGATTGTTGGTATTCACTTATACGCGATGGACTTTCAGATCTTGCAGAAGCCGAAGAATTTGATTTTAGCGCCGAAGCTGTCAACGGATGGCACGGAAATGGGATTCGGCTTCAAACAGAACAGCTCTCCGACGTTAGAATTTCTGATGTCGCCCTCGGGCACGATGAACTAATGGCATTACCAGTTTGGATTGAGCAAGAAGCTCCTAAAGAAGCAACACTCAAAAAACCAATTGTTCCATCAAGATTAGATGAGGATCCGCCGGCCGCCTCACCGCTTACAACAGAATCAGGTGATCGATTTCAGCGCGGCGCACTTGTTCACCGGTTGTTACAGTTCTTACCAAACATTCATTACAAAGACTGGGCGATAGCCACTAAGCGGTTCTTGTCGCGGAAAAGCATAGGTTTGACTGACCACGAAAGAATAGATATAGCTGAAAGTGTAATAGGCATTCTTGAGGATACACAATTTGCCGAGTTATTCAGCCCACAATCAAAGTCAGAAGTGGCCTTGATAGGTAAGGTGGAAATGAAAACCGGCAGTCAGATAATTTCGGGGCAGGTTGATCGTCTTGTTGTGTGCAATGATGAAGTGCTTGTAGTTGACTATAAAACACTTAGGTTGCCTCCTACGGCCGAGGACGATATTCCTGTGGCTTACGTGAGACAAATGGCAGCTTATCGAGCGCTTTTGCAAGCTATCTGGGCAGGCCGATCAGTCAGGTGTGCTCTTTTATGGACCGAGGGCCCTTGTCTTATGTGGCTTAATGATGAACAGCTTGATTCCTATTTAGCTGGTCCTTAAGTTGTACGTTCCAAGGCTATTTTTTTGAGAGGGAGGTTTTATGGCTGACATTGCAGCAGTAAACGACGAAGAATTTGAAGCCAATGTTCTGAAGGCAACCGGGCCAGTTTTAGTTGATTTTTGGGCAGAATGGTGTGGTCCTTGTAAAATGATTACTCCCGTTTTAGAGGAGGTTGCGACGGAGATGGGCGAAGAGATCACCATCGTTAAGATTAATATAGATGATAATCCTGTAACACCTTCAGAACTAGGTGTAAGGGGAATTCCAACGCTTATGATTTTTAGGAATGGTGAAGTTGCCTCAACAAAAGTAGGAGCGTTGTCAAAAGGTCAAATGGTACAGTGGATAAGGGAATCTCTGTAGGATGATCTTAGTGGCCAGCGCAGATTTAAAAAAACTATTTTCCTAAGTATTAAGTTTATAGACGTGGCCAAGTAGATATAGTGACCCGCATATTAATATTCTCGACGGTTTTTTTTCTTTAGCAATTATATCTGAAATTGCATTGAGGACATTCCCCGATGAAGTGGTACGCGCTCCAAGTGCTCGCGCTGCAGATGCTAGATACGGTGCTTTTGTAGTTTTTGGTTCATCAGGTATTTCAATCATATGCATGCTTTCAGTTCGAGGAACGAGGGGTGCAAGAAAATCGTGAATCTGTTTTGTTTCTAACATGCCAACAATAAGATGCGTTGGCTTTTCGTTCCAATCTGACAAGGTCAGCCCAAGCGCCTTGCCGGCATCCGCATTGTGTCCTCCATCGAGCCAGAGTTCCCAATCGTTTGGCAAACTGGCCACTAAACGCCCCTCCTTCAATCGTTCTAATCGGCCTGGCCACATAGTTTGTTTAAGGCCATGCCGCATAGATTTCTCGGTTATATGAAACATGTTTAATTTTTCTAAGCATGCTATTGCACAGCCCGCGTTAATGAATTGGTGAGCCCCGTATAATGACGGTTTTGGCAATTTTAGGTATCTCTTTGATGAACTGTATACAAAGCCATCCGTATTGATTGTGACGTGCCAATCACGCCCGTAAAGGAAGATATCTGTTCCAACTTCGCGGGCCTGAGTTAATAAAACTTTCTGGGTAATTTCTTGTTGCGATGCTACTACCGATGGGACATCATGCTTTTGTATTGCAGCTTTTTCGGAGGCAATCTTACTCAAGCTATTGCCAAGAAATTGCATATGGTCCATGCCGATGGGCGTAATTGCAGTCAACGCAGGTTTTTTTATAATGTTGGTCGCATCAAGCCTTCCTCCAAGTCCGGTCTCAAGAATAACTACATCGGCGGGAACACTTGCAAATGCGAGAAAAGCAGCGGCGGTGGTGATTTCAAAGAATGTGATAGGTTTGCCAGCGTTTGCCTTTTCACATTCAGTAAGTACCTGATTTAGGTTATCTTTGCTGATAACTTCACCAGCGAGGGTGATTCGCTCCATAAAAGTTACTAAGTGAGGTGATGTGTATGTGTGAACTCGCAGTCCAGCTGCTTCAAGAATAGCTCTCAGAAAGGCAATAGTTGAACCTTTCCCATTAGTGCCAGCGATATGGATTACTGGAGGTAAGGTGTTTTGCGGCGATCCTAGACGCGCCATAAGGTTTTGTATTCGACCAAGTGAGAGGTCTATTTTTTTTGGGTGGAGCTCTTGAAGCCGGTCAAGAACAGTATTTGTTTCCTGTTCCAAGATCATTTTCTTGTCCAACTAGCCAGAAGATAGTGTGTCGGAGGCGGAAACTCTATTATCGTATCTATCAGATAGCATTAATAAAGATAGTACCCGGATAAGTGTGTCACGAAGATTACAGCGGTCGGTAACAATATCAACCATGCCGTGCTGGAGGAGGTATTCAGCACGCTGAAAACCATCGGGCAAAGTTTCACGAACGGTTTGTTCAATTACACGTGTACCGGCAAAGCCAATTAAAGCACCTTTTTCAGCAATATGGATATCACCAAGCATTGCGAAACTTGCCGTCACGCCGCCGGTTGTTGGATCAGCTAATACAACAATATAGGGCAGTCCTGCTTCTTTCACCTCTTTTACCGCAACAACAGTACGAGGCATTTGCATCAACGAGATTGTGCCTTCTTGCATGCGAGCACCGCCAGAAGCGGTCACTGCAATTAGCGGTGCCCTTTCGGCCACTGCTAATCGTGCCGCCGTAATGAGCCCAGTGCCAACAGCGGCCCCCATAGAGCCTCCCATAAAATCAAAGTTAAGAACCGCTATTATAACCGGGAGGCCACTCATCTCACCTTGCGCTACAATTAAAGCATCCTCCTCTTTCGTCTTATCACGAGCTTCTCTCAATCGTTCTGTGTATCGTTTTTGGTCACGAAATTTAAGAGGATCGAGCGGAACACTTGGCAACTCGACTCGGTGGTATTTGCCTTCATCAAAAAGCATTTTCAGCCGCTGTTTAGCGTTAAGGCGCAGGTGATGACCACATTTTTGGCACACTGAAAGGTTGGCATCAAGGTCACGATGAAAAATCATATACTCGCAACTAGGACATTTCCGCCAAAAATTATCTGGCACATCTCGCTTAACAAGCTGTTTAAGTTTCGGGCGAACAAAATTTGTAAGCCAATTCATTTCTGTTGTATCCTGCGGGACAAATTTTCAACAAATTCGAGAACGTATTCCACTAACTTTGGCGTTGGTTGGCCCTTTTTGTTGAGGTTAGCAGAAATAATATCAACAATAGCGGAACCTACTACAACGGCATCTGCAGCATCGCCAATAATCCGGGCACTTTCAGGGTTTTTGATCCCAAAACCGACGCTAATAGGCAGGTCGGTCTTGGCGCGAAGTCGATTGACACCAGCTTGAACCTCTTTCTGGTCGGCTGATTTCGTGCCAGTAATACCCATTATAGCGACGTAGTAAATAAATCCACTTGCATTTGAAAGTACCGCCGGTAGCCTTTCATCGTCTGTGGTGGGAGTGGCGAGTCTAATCCAGTCTAATCCCGACTTTCGGGCGGGAATACAGAGTTCACTGTCCTCCTCTGGTGGAAGGTCAACAATTATGATGCCATCAACGCCCGCTTTTTTTGTTTTTTTGAGAAATCTCTCAACCCCGAAGGAGTAAATAGGATTGTAATAGCCCATCAATACAACCGGTGTTTCATCGTCTCCTGTCCGGAAGTTTTGAACAAGACCTAGAGTAGCCTCCAAAGTCATCCCCGATGCGAGGGCGCGTTGTGAAGATGCCTGTATTGCAGGACCATCTGCCATAGGGTCTGAGAATGGCATGCCAACTTCAATTATATCAGCGCCCGCGGTAGGTAATTTTCGTATTATTTTGAGTGAAGTTTCAATATCAGGATCGCCAGCAGTAACAAAAGTTACAAGCCCCGGACGCCCCTCTTTTTTTAAGGCTTGAAATCGTGTTGCTATGCGTCCTGTCATAGATCAACGCCTAATATTTTGGCTACTGCGAATATGTCCTTATCCCCGCGACCGCACATATTCATACAGATTACGTGATCTCTGGGAAGTTTGCGTGCGATTTTGCCGGTGTGTGCCAATGCATGAGCTGGTTCGAGTGCGGGGATAATACCTTCGAGTTCCGCACAAAGCTTGAAGGACTCAAGCGCTTCTTTATCGGTTGCAGAAAAATAATCTATTCTTCCAATATCTTTCAGCCAAGCATGTTCTGGCCCAATTCCCGGATAATCTAGACCAGCGGATATGGAGTGAGCATCAGTAATTTGGCCATCATCATCTTGTAGGAGATAAGTGCGGTTTCCGTGAAGGACCCCTGGGCGACCGCCACTTAATGAGGCGGCATGTGCTCCGGTATCGATTCCTTTCCCTGCCGCCTCAACGCCGTGGATTGATACTGACGGTTCGTCAAGGAATGGGTGGAAAAGCCCAATGGAATTTGAGCCACCACCTATGCACGCTACAAGAGTGTCGGGTAATTTACCCTCAGCTTTAAGCATTTGCTCACGTGTTTCAATGCCGATAATTGATTGAAAGTCACGAACCATAGTGGGGTATGGGTGAGGTCCTGCTACCGTTCCAATAATGTAAAATGTGTCATCTACGTTGGCGACCCAATCACGAAGAGCATCATTCATGGCGTCTTTAAGGGTTTTGCTCCCACTATCTACTGGCACGATCTCTGCTCCCAATAGTTTCATGCGGAACACATTGGGTTGCTGACGCTCCACGTCATCGGTCCCCATGTAAATAACGCAAGGAAGATCAAAAAGAGCAGATACTGTGGCTACAGCAACACCATGCTGTCCGGCACCAGTCTCAGCAATTATACGTTTTTTCCCCATTTTTTTTGCCAACAGTATTTGCCCTAAGCAATTATTTATCTTGTGAGATCCGGTATGATTGAGTTCGTCGCGTTTAAAATAGATTTTTGCTCCGCCAAAGTGTTCTGTCAGTCGTCTTGCATGGTAAAGAGGACTCGGCCGCCCCGCATAATGGCATAGCAGATCTTTTAATTCGTCTTGAAAATTGGGATCACCTTTTGCCTGGTTATATGCTGTTTCAACAGCTAATATTAACGGCATTAACGTCTCTGCGACGTACCGGCCACCAAAAATGCCGAAATGGCCCTTCTCATTGGGGCCGGCTCTTAGACTATTAAGCTCTGCCATTTTAATCCAATCTCACTGACTTCGGTTCGGAAACGGGTATCCGCAAAACCGGCGTAATACAGCACCGTAAGTGCGAAGTCTACTTTTACTGCTATTGTTTAAAAGTATTTGCAATTTTCAACTTCTTTCAGGAACCCTCGGATTTTATGAGGATTTTTCAAACCGGGATGGTCTTCCGTACCGGATGATGTATCGACAACCGGAGCGCGAGTGATCTTAATTGCATCGGCAACATTTTTAATTGATAATCCACCAGCAAGCATCCATGGGAGAGGCCACACTTTTCCGCCTAACAATCTCCAATCAAATGTTAGTGCATTTCCTCCGGGCAAAGCGCCTTCTAATGTGTCAGGCGGCTTCGCATCGAAAAGCAGCCAATCGGCGACCTCGAAATAGGATTCTGCATTTTTAACATCCTTTTTCTCAGCTACAGGGATCACTTTCATCACAGACTTTGCGGTTCTAGATGCTATTTTTGCAACCCTATCTGGCGATTCCGATCCGTGAAGTTGGATTAGGTCAAGCTCTACATCATCTAGAATAACATCGAGAAAATCATCGGTAGGATTGACAAATAAACCCACCCGTATGGCTCGATCTCGCGCCAGCAGGCAAAGCGCAGCAGCATCAAACGCTTTGACTGCGCGAGGACTTTTTTCATAAAACACTAAACCAACATGACTAGCCCCACCATCAAGGGCTGCAGACATCGTTACGGCATCATTAAGGCCACAGATTTTAGCAGTGGTCATGTTAATAAAGTCGAATTTATTGCTTTTACGGCAGCAACCGGGTCTGCAGCCGAAGTGATCGGGCGTCCAATTACTATGTAATCAGCACCCTTCTCTATAGCTTGTTTGGGTGTCAATGTTCTCTTCTGGTCTCCCATTTCGTTGCCTTCAGGCCGAATCCCCGGCACTATGAGTTTAAACGAATTTCCACAAACTTTGCGGACGGCACTTATTTCTAACGCCGAGCAGACCACACCATCAAGCCCGCAGTCCTGACAGAGCTTTGCAAGACGGGTGACCTGTTTTTGTGGTGCATCAGGTAAACCCAACATATTTAGGTCGGCGCTATCAAGACTGGTAAGGATTGTAACCGCAATTAATAAGGGTTTTTTACAATTCATTTTGGCAGCACACTCCTCCACTGTAGCAACAGCTGTCTTCATCATCTCCTCTCCGCCTGTAGCATGCAAATTTAAAATTGATGGATGCGCTGTCATTGCGCCGCGGAGGGCACCCGCGACAGTATTGGGAATGTCATGAAACTTCAAATCAAGGAATATTGGTAGTCCTAGCTGGTTTAATTCCAAAACACCAGCCACACCGTTTACACAAAAAAATTCAAGCCCTATCTTTAGTCCTCCTATATGCCCACTCAGATTGGCTGCCAGTTTGCGAGCGGCTTCTAAGTCTGGCGTGTCAATAGCAACAAATATTGGATTTAGCATATTACGGCTCAATAGTTACTAGTTTTAGTATTAATTACTGTTATTCAGGGATCATAGCAGTCAAGAGAATAAAAAGCTTCAAGGAGAAAGTTCCGCCGCAGCCATTGCAAGATGGTATAGGCTCGACCCCGGGTTATCGGATCGGATCAGATCTCCGCGTCGTCCAATATGTTCTCGCCAACTACCCATTATTTCGCCTTTTAAATGCTGTAGCCAAATACTTTTTAACATATTGTCTAACTGTGAACTTGTGTTGTGGCTGCCCGCAACGGAGCAAGCATGATAGGCTTTGAGCGCTTCAGTTTGCGGCCATAGCCGGCGTTTATTTGTTAAAAGGGCGCCGTCGGCGGCGACTTCATCAAACACTCCACCTGTTAAAGGGTCGACCCCAAAGCAATTTACAAAATCAAAAAGTTCGGCATGTCTTGGTGATAAATTACCATTAATTTTTGCAAACTGGTGTAGAAGCCAAATCCACTCAAAGTGGTGACCGGGTTCAGTAATGTTTCCAAGGTCGCCTGGGACAGGGCGCCAATCATCGGTGAAATATTCTCGCAGGGTTCCGTCAACAACGAAAAACCGTTCAAATAAGTCAATTATTTCAGCCGCTTTATCACGCCAGATTCTCTCGTCAGAAGATTGCGACCACGCTAAATATGCCTCAAGAAGATGCATGTGCGGGTTTTGCCGTCTTGGTCCTGGATTACTTTTGAGCGCCTCAATAAAGCCCCCTGCTGGGTGAGACATCTCGGCATCGATAAAACTCTGGGTCGATAACGCCACTTCGCGCGCCTCTTTGATCCCCGCTCGATGGAGCCAAGCCGCAGCAAAGAGTATAAAGGCCTGATCGTATAACTCTTGATGGTCGATTAATGGTGCTCCATCAGGCGCTAGTTTGTGCCGCCATCCGCCCTCTAGATTTTGTGCATTTGACAACAGGAACTTGAATCCTCTTTTTGCTAAAGCATGATATTTTGCGCCTTTCCCTAGGCAGCTGGCCTGAGCAAATGTAAAGCATAGACGTGCTTGTACCATGACGCGTTTGCCATTTGTGCTAATTCCAGTAAGGTTATTATCCAGAGCTTCATGAAATCCACCGCCAGCTGTGTCGATTATTTTTTCGCTCCAAATAGGAAGAGTGTCGTCGAAATACCAAGTTACGAACTGAGCAGCTGCTTTGCTGATTTGTTGGGGCATATTAGGAGGGTGGTAATTGAACAGGTTTAGATTTGGGCACAGCTTTATCTTTTCGAGCCGTATGTTCAATTTCCGTGCCGTCCTTAATCGAAAGTGCCTCCATTTCTTCCAAAGCGGCTTGAAGGTGTGCGACCCGTTTCTCTGCGTCTCGAGCACGTCGCCAAAGGATAGCTTTTCCAACAGACATCCAGAGGCATCCTGATAAAAAAGCTGCAAATGTTGGCAATAAAATTACTATACCAGCTTGAGTGGATAATGATTGTTGAAATGGCCAAAACTGTAAGGTGATCTCATTACGGTTAGAAATCGCGAACACTACGCAAACTGCTATAAAGCACGATCCAACGAACCACTTTAAAATCTGCATTGCCTACCCTTACGGCAGCTTTACGCTTATTAGGTTATCTATGTTAATGGTTTAACATCTCGCGCAGTTTTTTGCCGGTTTTAAAAAAAGGTACTACTTTTTTCTTGACCGTCACTGGCTCACCTGTACGAGGATTGCGGCCTTGGCGTGCATCACGCTGTTTCACGGAAAAAGCCCCAAAACCACGTAACTCTACCCTATTGCCTTGTGCTAATGCTTCCGATATCTCATCAAAAATAGTTGACACTATCCTCTCTACGTCACGTTGGTAGAGATGCGGGTTTAGTTCTGCCATCCGCTGAATTAATTGCGATTTTGTCATGTACCAAACCCCCTAACACAAGCATACTCTTGTGTAATATTATGAGCATAATTTATGCCTCAAAGGACCTACCGATTTCTACAACCGTGCCAGAGCACTGACATTGCGTCAAGCCCTGCGCAGGAACCTATCCCCTTAAAGTATCACATAGCATGAAGCGCATGGCTCACCGTGTTCCTGTAAAAAATATTCATATATTTGAAGATTATTAATTCCTCTCGTCGGTTTCAGGCGACTGGGATCCCTCTTCCGGCGTGTCTTCGTCATTAGAATTTGAGTCGTCAGCACTGTTTTGATCTACGGAAGTTTCAGGTTCTGCGGATGCTTCTTCCTTTGATTTCAATGCTGCTCCAAGGATATCACCAAGTGAGGCGCCGGCATCTGAGCTGCCATATTCAGCCATTGCTTCTTTTTCCTCTTCCACCTCTTTGGCCTTGATAGATAAGGCTACTTTCCGACTAGCCTTCTCGATGTTGGTGATCTTGGCATCAATTTTCTCACCCTCGGCAAAACGATCAGGCCGTTGTTCCCCTCGATCGCGGGATAAGTCGGCTCTGCGAATGAAGCCTGTAATTCCATCATTTACTTGCACTTCAATGCCATTATCTTGGACTTTAGTGATGGTGCAAGTCACGATGGTGCCGCGTTTGAGCTCTGAAAGCCCTGAAGCGAAAGGGTCTTCAGTCAACTGCTTTATTCCCAGACTTATGCGTTCTTTTTCGGTATCTATATCAAGTACCCTTGCTTTTATTTGGTCACCCTTTTGAAAGTCGGCCAATGCAGCCTCGCCAGCCTTTTCCCAATCAATATCGGAAAGGTGCACCATGCCATCAATTTCACCTGGAAGGCCTATAAATAAACCGAATTCGGTAATATTTTTGATTTCGCCCTCAATTATGGTTCCTGTTGGATTTTTTGCCGCAAAATTCGCCCACGGATTATCAATGCATTGTTTCAAGCCCAAGCTTATTCGACGTTTGTTTGGATCAACATCAAGCACCATAACCTCAACCTCTTGACTGGTTGAGACAATTTTTCCGGGATGAATATTTTTCTTAGTCCAACTCATTTCGGACACATGTACGAGTCCTTCGATACCAGGCTCAAGTTCAACAAAGGCACCGTAGTCAGTTATGTTAGTAACCCGACCAGTGAAAAGAGCCTCAAGTGGGTATTTTGCATCAACACCATCCCACGGGTCAGCTTCAAGTTGCTTCATGCCAAGGCTAATACGCTGAGTTTCCGTGTTGAAACGAATCACCTGTACATCTATCGTTTCTCCAACATTTAGCGCTTCGGAGGGGTGATTTATCCGTCGCCACGCAATATCAGTGACGTGCAGTAGACCATCGACACCACCGAGATCAATAAAGGCACCGTAATCAGTGATATTCTTTACTACACCCTTTAGATTTTGCCCCTCTTCCAGGTTTTCTATCAGTTCGCTGCGTTGCTCTGCTCGACTTTCTTCGAGAACTGCCCTGCGCGAAACTACGATGTTACCGCGACTACGGTCCATTTTAAGTATCTGAAACGGTTGAGCGTTGCCCATCAGAGGGGCGACGTCCCGAACGGGACGAATATCCACCTGACTGCCCGGTAAAAATGCAACCGCACCTTGCAGGTCGACTGTGAAACCCCCTTTAACTCGACCGAATATGACACCGTCAACACGCTCATTCCTTTCAAAGGCTTTTTCTAATTCACTCCATGCTTCCTCGCGGCGAGCCTTTTCACGAGAAAGAACTGCTTCGCCGTTTTTATTTTCCATGCGTTCGAGGTAAACCTCAACCGTATCACCAATCGTGATTTCTACTGGTTGGCCCGGCGCACTAAATTCCTTTAGTGGGACACGTCCCTCCGACTTCAGGCCAGCATCTACGACGACGAAGTCATTTTCTAATGCTACAACTAGCCCTTTAATTACGCTCCCTTCTAGGCCGTCTGACGCACCTAGGGATTCATTTAAAAGGGCTTCAAAACTTTCTTTCTCGGCTGCGACTGCAGACATGATATCCGATAATCCTCTCTGGCTTTTCTGATGCCTCAATGTCGGTTTATTCGACCGACGTTTAAAAATATATTTCATTGTTGTCAGTTAACTGAAGATATCCTTTAACTGCCAACCAAAATCTCCGTTCTGGGTGTTTAACTATCCACCCGCTTTAATAGTTCTCAGTGCTATTGCCAATACTGTATCGGCATCTAGCTCTGATGTATCAATTACTTTGGCGTCGCTGGCGGGTTTTAGTGGCGCGATCGATCGTGTTTTGTCACTTTCATCTCGTGCCAACATATCATCCAGGACGCGCGCATATATACTGGGCTCATCGCGCGCAAGCAACTCCTTATGACGACGTTCCGCCCGCACCTCTGCTGACGCCGTGATAAAAAATTTGAATTCTGCATCCGTGCAGACCACAGTTCCAATATCTCTACCATCAATTACTGCACCTTTGCAGTCCCCCGGTGGATTTCTTGCGAAGTCTTTTTGAAGTTGAAGAAGCTCATCACGTACTTTTTGAAAACGAGCAATTTTGGAAGCTGCCCCAGCCGCCAGATCCCCCATAATATCAATGTTATTAATATCTTGCAGGTCTAGTTTTTTAGCTTGTTGTAGTGCAGCCTCTTCGTCCGCGGGGTTCTTACCGATGGATAAAACTGCTAACCCAACGCATCGATATAACTTCCCTGTGTCAAGATGTGCGTAGTTGAGAGCATCGGCTAAACCCCGTGCTAGCGTCCCTTTACCCGACCCCGCAGGGCCGTCTATTGCAATGATCATTGGTTTTTCATACCGGAGATATTCCCACCTATCTGGTTTAGCAGTTCTACAAAATTTGGGAAACTAGTATTTATGGAGCGACCATCATCTATTACGATCGGTTTTTGTGAACACATACCTAAAATTAAAAAGCTCATTGCGATACGGTGATCATAATGTGTTTTTATGGCATTTCTGTTTCCCCCTTGAGGCCGCCCACTAACGCCATGAATTGTGAGAGTGTCTTTTGTTGATGTAGCTCGAATGCCCGACGCCATTAGGCCATCAATAATTGCTGTCAGGCGGTCACTCTCTTTAACTCGTAGTTCCTTGAGCCCATGCATTGTGGTCGGCCCTTCAGCGCAAGCAGCAGCAATCGCAAGTATAGGAAATTCGTCGATCATAGAAGGAGCTCTTTCAGCTGGCACATCAACTCCGTGCAGTTCACTATGACAAATGGTCAGGTCAGCGATTGGTTCTGACCCATTTTCATGATTGTTTGAGGAATCTATTCTCGCACCCATTTCATTTAGAGTGGTCAACAAGCCTGTGCGGCCTTGGTTAACCCCGATCCCAGGCAGTTTAACTTTCGATCCTGGCAATATCAGTGCTCCTACGATTGGAAAAGCGGCTGAGCTGAAATCTCTAGGGATATATATTTTGGCTGGCACAAGCTCTGGTTGGCCCTTAATTGTAATTGAATTGCCCCCATTTTTATGGGGTCTTACCTCGATTGTACCGCCAAAGTGACGAAGCATTCGCTCCGTATGATCTCGTGTTGGTTCAGGTTCTATAACCGTTGTTTCACCGGGGGCGTTTAAGCCTGCGAGTAAGATAGCTGATTTAACCTGAGCAGATGCCATAGGAAGATGATATTCTATAGGCAAAAGTCTTTCTGCACCGGCCACTGCCAGTGGAAGGCGTCCCTCCGATGTTGTAAACGTTGCTCCCATATTGGATAGTGGGACAATAATTCTATCCATAGGTCTTTTGGAAAGTGATTTATCACCTGTTAGAAAACTTGTGAAATTATGGCCTGCAAGGACACCCATTAATAAGCGTGCAGCAGTTCCTGAGTTTCCCATATCGAGTACTTTATCAGCAGGGCTCAAGCCGCCGATACCGCAGCCAGCAATCGTCCACCGGCCGTCACCTCGTGACTCGACACGGCACCCTAAATCTTTGATTGCGGATGCAGTGCATTTTACGTCATCCCCTTCAAGAAGGCCATAGATCTCGCTTTTGCCCGCAGCAAGTGCGCTAAATAGAACAGCACGATGAGATATTGATTTGTCTCCTGGCATAATGGAGGTGCCGCTTAAAGTGTCTACTGGTTTAGAAATTAGAGAATTCATGACTGGTATGTTGTAGTTTAAGAAAAGTAAAAAGTTTCTTGAATCCAGTCTCTAGCATGGAATAGGGTGGACTAGATAGTTTTTGGGGATTTTTATCTGTGATAATTTGCGCTTGCTCCCAAGCCCTGATCATGGCAATTGGCCCCTACCTTTATTGTAAGAAGAATGGAGCGAGACATGGCGAAGCCTGAATTGGGAATCAAACGCTGGTGTCCAAGCTGCGGAGCAGCCTTCTATGATCTGAATAACATGCCGATCATCTGTCCAAAATGCGAGTCGAGTTTTGAGCCTGAACAATTAACGCGTCTCAAGCGGTCGAGGTCCGCACCTACAGATCAAAAGTCTAATTTGGACGAAAAAAAGAAAGACACAGACGACACAGAATTAGAGGATGACGATACCGATGATGACTCGGTCCTAGAAGATGCTAGTGATCTTGGCGGCGGCGACGAACTAGCAGGTGTGGTAGATGCCTCTGCAGACGACAAGAAAGATGATACCTGAGGCTAACTTTTCTTTGCTTTTGGTGCTTAAATTCTTGTAAGACTTCACTAACACCGCAATTAATTCGATTGTGATGGTTATGGGGCCGTAGCTCAGTTGGGAGAGCGCTACAATGGCATTGTAGAGGTCGTCGGTTCGATTCCGTCCGGCTCCACCACTGCTGCGTAATACCTAATTTATAGCGGTGACAACCGGTGTTTTAATTTTTATTAGATGCTATTAAAGGTTTTGTTTTAGCGTATTTTTGGTTGGGGTGATTTTTGGGAGGGGACTATGCCTGTTGAAGCGGCGGATCGTTTACTAGAGATTGAAATAGCTTTGCTGAAAGGTGCTGGAGCGAGTGATAAAGAAGCAAATATTGTCGCTCGGCATTCCATTGATTCAAACCTAGCTGGTCATGACTCCCATGGTATAATTAAGATTCCAACTTATATTCAGCGTGTTAAAGATGGACATATTGTTCCGGGGGCTCCATTCGTTATTGAGCGTGAAACCGATGGTACCACCCACATAAACGGTAATTGGGGTTTTGGGTATGTTGTGTCAGAACGCGCAATGGAAATTACAATAGAAAAAGCTAAAAAATGTGGTGTAGCGGCAACAACCGTATACCAGCAGAGCCATGTGGGTCGGCTGACTGACTATCCTTTGATGGCAATTAAGGAAGGCATGATCAGTATCATGACAGCGGACTCAGGTCGTTCAAATAAGGCTGTAGCGCCATTTGGTGGACGCGAGACAAGGCTTGGGACTAATCCGCTTTGCATAGCCATGCCATCTAATTTGGAAGGGCCGTTCTTTTTTGATTTTGCAACTAGCGCAGGAGCTTCGGGTAAACTAGAAGTAGCTTTAAGCCGTGGTGAACAGGTTCCTGAGGGTTGGCTTATCGATAGTGATGGAAACCCAACCACTGATCCTGCTAAGCAGAGAGCAGGCGGGGCTATTCTTCCGCTCGGAGGAGCTGAGGGCTATAAAGGTTATGCGCTTTCTGCCATGATTGAGTTGATGTCTGGAGTATTGCCGGGGCTAGGTTTTGGAATTGATCCCTCCGGCCGTCACAATGATGGTGTCTTTATGTCTTGTTTCAACGTTGCTGCGTTTCGGGATCTTGAGACCTTTAAAAAAGAGGTCACTGAGTTTGCGCACTACTTGAATAGTACACCTCCTCAGCCAGGGTACGATCGTGTCTATTATCCCGGTGAACCTGAGCACCTCAAGGCTGAGAAAAGATTGAAAGATGGCATTTTTGTTGAGGACGCAACATGGGAAAAACTGATTGCGCTCGCAACCGAATTCGGATGTGCCAAAGAATTGGGATTAGATTAATTTTTCCATTTCTGTTGGGGGGGTAACGTATGGCAAGCCAGAAAGCTTGTCTTGTCACTGGTGGAGCTGGGTTCATAGGCCGCCATTTGGTTGAGCAATTGCTGGCGGATGGTTATCGGGTAAGGGTGCTTGATATCCAGCCCGGTGAAGATTTTGCAGATGACATTGAGTTTTTACAGGGTTCTATCATAGATGAAGATTGTGTGAGAAGAGCGCTTGACGGCATAGACATTCTATACCACGTTGCGGGCGATCCAAACCTTTGGGCGCCTAATAGATCCCACTTTGCACAGATAAATTTCCATGGCACTGAGATTGTTCTGAGTGTAGCGGCGCAGTTTAACCTCGAAAAAATAATATTTACCTCAACAGAGTCAATCTTGATAGGGCGTAAACCAGATCCGGGTTCAGTTATCAACGAGACCATTGAACGGAGTTCGGGCGATATGCCGGGCCCATATTGCCGCTCTAAATTTTTTGCTGAGCAAGCAGCTCGTGAAGCCGCGCAAGATGGGCAGCCGGTTGTAATTGTAAATCCCACACTGCCTGTTGGTCCGGGCGATTATAAAATTACTCCACCTACTCGCATGCTTTTAGGCTTCTTGAACGGTTGCCATCCTGCATATCTAGAATGTCTGCTTAACATTAATGATGTTCGTGATATCGCCCGGGGACATATCCTCGCGGCTGAAAAAGGACGAGTGGGGGAGCGCTATATTTTAGGAAACGAAAATATCCGTTTGAGTGCAGTTTTGGAACTTTTAGAGGAGATCACTGGACTTGAGATGCCAAAGCGGCGGGTCCCTTATTGGATGGCCTTAGGCTTAGCGTGTGTGGACGAACTAATTTCCAATTGGGTAACCCGGCGTGCGCCTTCTGCGCCGGTCACTGGAGTAAGACTTGCAAGCACCGAGGCTGTATTAGACAGTTCAAAGGCAATCAAAGAGCTCGGCATTCCGCAAAGGCCAGTGATCGAATCTTTGCGTGATGGGGTTACCTGGCTTTCAGATTCAGGCTACGCGCGTCGTGCAATGCCAAAATTATCGATGTAATATTTTGCGATGTTGCACTCCATGCTTTAGTGTAAAAATCTGTAAGTTTTAGCGCTACCGGTATTTTGTCAGCGAAGGCGGTTTATGTCCCAAGAATACAAAACATTTAAAGAATTTTGGCCAATTTATTTGCGGGCGCATCAAAAACCAGCAACACGGCTTTGCCACTACGTCGCAACTGTTGTTGGAATAGGTTGTGCTTTGGGAGCATTGATTTTAGGGATTTGGTGGTTGATACCGATGGGTATCTTTTTTGGCTACAGTATTGCAGTCGCGAGCCACCCATTAATTGAGGGTAATAAAGCGTTAGTGGGTTCACACGCTGTTTGGGCAGCATTATCCGATTTGAAAATGTTTGTCCTCGCAGTAAGCGGCAGGCTTCGAGCCGAACTTGCCAAGCACGGTATCAAAGAAGGGTAGACCATGTCTGATATGCAATTTGGTTTAATGATTAGGGGACAGTTTCCTCAAGAAGATGACATGAGGAAACGATTTGATGAGATGGTGGAGCAAGTACGCCTGATCGATAGGCTGGGTTTCGCCTCATTGACGAAGGGTATGCACTATTCGTCATCACCCATGCAGGTTTTCAATCAGATGGTTTTCCATTCACGTATGGCTGCGGAAACAAAAAACCTACGGCATAACTTTGGCATCATTCTTCTTGCCTTACACAAGCCATTGGAAATTGCAGAACAACTTGCATCACTTGATGTTATGACGAATGGGCGCGTTATTTTTGGGGCGGCTCTAGGTTACCGGGAAGTTGAACTCGCTGCTTTCGGCGTAAAGCGCAAGGAGATAGTTCGGCGATTGACAGAGAATGTGGAAGCTATTAAGCGACTCTGGACAGAGGATCCAGTTTCTATGGCAGGAACATTTTTTGATTTGCTTGATGCTTCCTGCTCAGTCAAACCTATTCAGCGGCCTCATCCCCCAGTTTGGATTGGCGCTAACGCTGATCCCGCCATTGAGAGAGCGGCGCGGATAGGGGACTGTTGGTATGTAAACCCGCACAATCGTGTTGATACTATTCGTAATCAGATCGATGTTTATAAAAGGGCACTAGAAAAGTTAGACAAGCCGTTCCCCGAGGAATTCCCGGGTCGTCGGGAATGTTTCGTGGCAGCCTCTCGAGAGGAAGCCATTCGGCTATGTAAGCCTTACCTTGCAAAAAAATACGAGGTCTATCATGCATGGGGTCAGGACAAAGTTATGCCGGAGGGGGATAATAATTTTGATATTGATTTTGATGACTTGATCAAGGATCGTTTTTTTCTCGGGGGACCAGATGAAGTGGCGGAGCAAATTATAAAATACAGTCACGAAACAGGAATAAACCACCATGTCTTTAGTGTTCAATGGCCCGGCATGCCGCAATCCTTAGCGATGGAAACAATCCAGTTATTAGCGGAAGAGGTTTTCCCAAAAGTGCGTGAGGGCATGTGAAGTACTCTTCACAAGGCTTAACTTTTATACGGAAGAATAATGGCTAATATTCAATTAGGTTTAATGACCCGCGGACAGTTTCCACAAGGAGACGATATGCAACTAAGGTTCGAGGAAATGTTCGAACAAATTCGCCTTGCGGATAAACTCGGTTTCTCGTGCATAACGAAGGGTATGCACTATTCCAGCTGGCCACTCCAAGATGCTCAGATGGTTCCTTATCTGTCTCGAGTCATGGCAGAAACAAAAAACATGCGCCTTAACATGGGGATAGTTTTATTAGCCCTACATAAACCGCTAGACTACGCTGAGCTGGTAGCAACCATGGATGTTTTATCTGGAGGGAGAATTATTTTTGGTGCTGCACTTGGTTACCGCGAGGTAGAACTAAAAGCGTTCGGAGTGCAAAAAAAAGAAATTGTCCGACGGTTCACCGAAAACATTGAGGCAATCAAGAGACTCTGGACGGAGGAGACGGTGACCATGAAAGGAAGCTTTTTCGAACTTGATGAAGCATCTTGCTCAATTAAGCCACTCCAAAAGCCGCGTCCTCCCATCTGGATCGGTGCTAACGCCGACCCAGCAATTGAACGTGCTGCACAACTTGGTGATTGTTGGTATGTGAACCCCCATAGCCGCAATGAAACATTAATTCGTCAACTTGAAGTTTACAAACGTGCTTTAGACGCAGCAGATAGACCTTTCCCAAAAGAATTCCCGATGCGCAAGGAAGTGTTTGTGGCTGAGACGCGTGAAAAAGCTATTGAATTAGCGAAGCCAGCCATTGGATTAAAATACAAGGTTTATCATTCATGGGGGCAGGATACGGTTATGCCTGAAGGCGACAATAATCTGGATCTGGATTGGGAAGAATTATTAGATGATCGTTTCGTGCTCGGTTCGCCTGCAGAAGTTTGTGAACAGTTGCTGAACTTGCATAAGACGTTGGGGGTCAATCATATTATTGCAAGCGTGCAGGGTGCCGGGATGCCGCAGAGCCAGGTGTTGGAGGCTCTTCACATGCTAGGCGAAGAAGTTTTGCCTTATTTGAAAAACGCATAAACTGGAGATAATAAATGGATATGCAATTTGGTGTCATGTTACGCGGTCTTTTTGACTGGGATGACGACATGAAAGTGCGTTTCAATGAGCTGATGGAGCAGGCTCGATTGATAGATAAATTGGGTTATGACTGTATTACCAAGGGCTCGCACTTTTCAACCTATCCTCATCAGGAAATGACACAAATACCGTTTCTTTGCCGAATAATGTCGGAGGCGCCGAACGTTCGCCTGAATGCTGGTATTGTCCTTTTGGCCCTACATAATCCTATGGAAGTGGCAGATTATTTTGCAACCATGGACCTTATGAGTGGTGGGCGCATGATTTTCGGTTGCGCACTTGGATATCGCGAGGTTGAATACAAGGCGTTTGGTGTCGAAAAGGGTACTGGCGTGACTCGATTTGAGGAAAATCTTGAGGCGGTACGTAGGCTTTGGACAGATGAAAAAGTTTCTATGAAGGGCACTACCTTTGAGCTTGACGAGGCACGAATTTCGGTTCCTCTGCAGCAGGATCCGCATCCGCCTATCTGGATTGGGGCGAACGCCGATGTAGCAATTAAACGTGCAGCCCGGCTTGGTGATTGCTGGTATCTGAACCCGCATCAAAAAGTAGAAACCTTACTCCGTCAGATGGACCTGTATAGAGAAGAATTAGAAAAACACAAAAAACCCTTCCCAAAAGAGCTGCCGATACGTCGAGAGGTGTTTTGTGCTCCAACTCATGATGAAGCCGTGGAACTGGCTGCGCCCTACATAAAAGGTATGTACGATGCATACAAAACATGGGGCCAAGACAAGGCGATGCCAGCAGAGGATCGCGACATAACGCAGGAATACGCAGAGCTCGCTAGAGATAGGTTTATAGTTGGTGACCCAGATGAAGTTGCGGAAGAGTACGTACGGTACAACAAAGAACTCGGGGTTAATCATATCATTATGAGTGTTCAAGGGGTAGGAATGCCTCAGGGTCAGGTTCTTGACACACTCTCACTTGTTGCTGAGGAAGTAATGCCAAAGGTTCGCGCGGCTTAGGGGTATTAAAGATGGGAAAGATCGAGTTCGGCTACATGACACGGAGCCAGTATACTCGAACCGAAGATATGACTGCGCGTTTCGAAGAACTTCTCCAGCAGGTTAGGCTTTTGAATGCGCTAGGCTATGATTCCTTTGCAAAGGGTAATCACTACTCCAGTGACCCGTTTTATGAATTTCAGCAGTTACCACTGCTCTGCAGATTGATGGCTGACGCTCCCGATATGCGTTTGATTGCAGGGATTGTTTTGCTAGCACTCCATAAGCCCCTAGAAATTGCGGAGTATTTTGCAACCATGGATGTAATGTCAGGTGGAAATCTCGTCTTTGGTGCTGCGCTTGGTTATCGTGATGTTGAATATAAGGCTTTCGACATTAAGAAAGGCACCGGCGTCAAAAGATTCGAACAGAATCTAGAAGCTATTCGGCGTTTGTGGACTGGGGAAAGAGTAAATATGAAGGGCGACTACTTTGAGCTCGATAATGCCTCAGTCTCCATGCCTTGCGTGCAAAATCCCCATCCCCCAATCTGGATTGGCGCAAACGCTGACGTAGCAGTAGATCGGGCAGCACGGATCGGTGATGCTTGGTATATCAGTGCGCACCATCGAAAAGATACGTTGTACAGACAGGTGGAATTTTACAAGCGTTGTCTGGAAAAATATAAAAAACCATACCCGACTGAATGGCCGTTAAGACGTGAGGTGTATATCGCAGACTCTCGCGAGGCTGCTATCGACGCGGTAAGGCCGTATTTGGGTCTTAAATATTCAACTTATCATGCATGGGGTCAGTCCGGGCCGATGCCCCAAGGTGATACCCTCGGGCTAGAATTTGATGACTTGTTGCAAAATCGTTTTATCTTTGGAAATGCTAATGAAGTTGCAGAGGAGATAATAGATTATTGTAGGTTGCTTGGTACAAACAATTTTATAACATCATGCCAATGGCCTGGAATGCCGCACACGATGGTCATGGAGAATATTGAGATGTTTGCTAAAGATGTAATACCAAAAGTGAGGCAAGGACTTTAGGAGAAAAGAATGAAGTACGGTCTATTTATCCGCGGTCAGTACCGTGCAAATGAAACTAATATGAATGCCCGGTTCGAGGAACTTATGGAACAGGTTCGGATAGCAGAGCAGCTTGGGTTTGATGATTTAATATCGGGCATGCATTATGCGGGTTATCCTTTGCAACAGTTTCAGCTAATACCCTTCTTGTCGCGCGCCATGGCTGAGACAAGACATATGCGTTTAATCACGGGTATAGTTCTTCTATCTTTACATAAGCCATTGGATATAGCAGAGCAACTCTCATCAATGGATGTAATGTCTGGCGGCAGACTTGTTTTTGGCTGTGGTCTAGGCTATCGCGAGGTTGAATTCAAAGGCTTTGGAACAACAACTAAGGAGCGTGTGCCTCGGCTAATTGAAAATTTAGAGGCTATCAAAAAACTGTGGACCGAAGACCATGTCAATATGAAGGGTTCTCACTTTGAGCTTTCTGACACCACGTTATCATTGAAACCAATGCAGAAGCCTCATCCTCCGTTATGGATGGGCGCCAACGCAGATGCTGCAGTGCGTCGTGCTGCAGAGATCGTTGATACTTGGTTCATTAACCCGCATCAACGAATGGACACAATTGAGCGGCAGCTCCAAATATACAAGAAAGCATTGGATGACTTTGGAAAACCTTTTCCTGACGAGCTTCCGATGATGCGTGAAATCTTTGTTGCTGAAACTCGCGATAAGGCAAAGCAAATTGCGCGCCCGTACCTCGAAGAAAAGTACAAAGTATATCATCAATGGGGGCAAGATAAGGCTATGCCTAAGGGTGACGATAATTTAGACCTCGATTTTGATGAGTTGACCAAAGACCGTTTTTTATTCGGTTCACCAGATGAGGTTGCCGAACAAATCATTAGTTACGAGAAACGGCTTGGCGTAACTCATATGGTTCTGGGAATGCAAGGCGTGGGCATGCCTCAAAGTCAGATGTTAGACTCAATGCATCTATTTGCAGAGCATGTTATGCCGCAGGTAGCTAGTGCATAAGTTACTCTGCTGCTGGTAAAGCCGTTGAACTTCGGCGGGAATAATTTGATGCCGGTGTGTTTATTACCGCGGTTAGTGGTTTGGCGTATTTGGCTGCTGCAACCCTTTTCGCATCGGCTGTCTCGTAAAGAGTTGTTCTTTGTCTAGCACTCCGCCCCAATCCTTTGATGATCTCTACCATTTGGGGAGTTGGCATTTCCTGCCCATGCTTTGCGCCAGCAGCTCGTGTGATAGTCTCGTTCATAAGCGTGCCGCCGGCATCATTGGCACCCGATTCTAAACACGCCTTTATGCCATCAATCCCCATCTTTACCCAAGAGGCTTGAATATTGGAAATGACCGGGTGCAAGACAATTCGTGACACGGCGTGCATTAATATGGATTCGCGATAAGTGGGTCCGAATCTGGCCCGGCCCTTTAAATAGATCGGTGCTTCCATAGGCACAAAGGGAAGAGGAACAAACTCTGTAAACCCGTTAGTTAATTCCTGGAGGTCTCGGATTTTTTTCAGATGACGCGCCCAATGAATTGGTTTGTCAACATGCCCAAACATGATTGTGGCCGTTGTTTTTAGCCCAAGCTCATGAGCCATTTTCATTACCTCAAGCCACTCGGAGGAGGAAAGCTTATCTGGGCAAATGACTGCACGCACCTCATCATCGAGAATTTCTGCTGCAGTTCCAGGCAAGGTTCCAAGTCCCGCTGCTTGTAGTCTGGTGAGAAAATTACGGATGGAAAGACCAAGTGTTCTGGCCCCCTGCCTTATCTCAAGCGGAGTGAAAGCATGAATGTGGAGGCCTGGCGCGGCTGTACGCACGGTTTTGACGAGCTCTATATATGTGTCGCCGGTATATTGTGGATGAATACCACCCTGCATACAAATCTCCGTCGCGCCTCGTTTCCACGCTTCATTCGCCCTCCGAGCTATCTCGTCAAGGTCAAGAACATACGGCCGACCGCGGAGATTTTCGCTGAGCTTGCCTTTGGAGAACGCACAGAATTTGCAACGATAGGAGCACACATTTGTATAGTTTATGTTGCGGTTAACTACATAAGTGATATCGTTACCAACTGCTTCACGTCGAATTTCATTCGCAACTTCGCAAACCTTCCGAAAATTGCTACCACGCGCCGAGAATAAACGCACTATCTCTTGCTCGCAAAGCCGATGGCCAGCTCGAGCTTTCTCTATGATTTGAAGAAGCGCATGGTCGCAAGGCCCTTCTTTCTTCAAAATAGGCACAGGGATATCTGAACCTGGTGTCCAATCTTCACATCGGGCATATCCCTCACTATCACTTATTTGTTTAACTGCAGAAGCGATGGTAGGGGCCGCCCAAGTATCAATATTTTGCGCATACTCAGGATAGACAGCAAGTCGCTCAGTCAGCTGCTTTCCTCCGTGAGCAGTTTCACTTGCCAATTTATCTAGATGTGGCCAAGGAGCCTCTGGGTTGACGTGATCTGGCGTTACCGGTGAAACCCCCCCCCAATCATTTATACCAGATGCGATCAGCTGAGGTAGTACACCGTCATTCAAATTAGGTGGGACCTGTATGTTGACTGACGAGGGTAAAATTAAACGGGCAACCGCGATGGTCCAGAGTAACTCCTCTAGTTCAGGGTCTTGAACTTGCGCCATTTTTGTATTGGGCTTGGAGCGGAAGTTTTGAATAATTACTTCCTGAATATGATTATGCTTTTTATGTGCATCACGAAGTGCAATCAATGTTTCTACCCGCTCCGCTTTAGTTTCACCTATCCCGATTAGAAGACCAGAGGTGAAGGGAACAGATAGCGCGCCGGCCACATCAATCGTCATTAATCGAGCTGAAGGTTCTTTATCGGGCGAGCCATAGTGAGGCCCGCCCTTTTGGCAAAGGCGCTTAGATGTGCTTTCGAGCATAATACCTTGCGAAACTGAAACACTTCGTAGTTCGGAAACCTCCCTTTTGGACATAACCCCTGGATTGAGATGTGGAAGCAGGCCGGTCTTTTCGAACACAAGAGCTGCCATTTCTGATAGATATGACAATGTGGTTTCGTGACCGAGTAGAGATAGCTCTTCACGCGCAATACGGTAACGGGCCTCCGGCTTGTCACCGAGCGTAAATAAAGCCTCTTTACAGCCAGCAACTTTTCCAGCTTCCGCGATAGCTAAAACCTCTTGGGAATTAAGATAGGCCCGGCACCCTTTCTGAGGAGATTTTGCAAAAGTGCAGTAATGACAAACGTCACGGCAGAGGGTTGTGAGGGGAATAAAAACCTTGCGCGAAAAGCTAATTATATTTCCATACTGTTCATCGCGTTTGGCGCTTGCGGACGCCATTAGTTCATCTAAATTTTTTGTTAAGAGATCATGCAATTTCATCATGCAGTGCCCGGCATATGTTGTTTTGAGAGAAAACTTTTGGCAATTCCGCTTTCCCACAGGTACTTGTGTGTCCGCGTTTCTCCGCCTTCTTCCAAAAACCGCATTAGGTCTGCTGGTGTGTCTATGTCGAGCCCTATGCCCGGAAGGTTGAAGTGAACTACCGGGTCGATATTACGTTTTGTTGCTTCATCGAGATGGGGTTTAAAGCTTTCATGTCCAAAACGGAAAGGTATGAGGTCTGGCGGAGTTAGGGCTATACAATTTGAACCAAGTTTGTCGTGGGATGGGACAATACTCATAGCTGGAGCTGATGGGTGCTTAGCGATTATGGACTCAATCTCGCTCGATCGTAGATTGGGGGTGTCGCCGGGCAGGGTAAGAATTCCATTTCTTCTTGTTTGTTTTAGTTGGTAAGCGGCACGTTTCACTGCTGCACTCTGCCCGTCATTATTTTGTTCATCATAAACTTCTGCGTTATACTTGCGCGCTAAGCTTGCAGCTTGCGGATCCCGAGTTACGACCATTACTCCATTTAGGGAAGGTGCGTTGACGGCGGCTTCTAGAACGTCTTCTAGCATTACGGCGAAAAGAGATTGACGTTCCTGCCGACTCAAAGCAGGAGACAATCTTTTTTTGGCATTGCGAAAGTCTTTCGCGGGCAGGACGGCCCACATTGAACTCTCCTCATTAAACGAAAGGTTACTACATAATCATAGTTATAGCAGAGCATTTAAGGTTGTCACAGTCACCGTTTACAAAGAAATTTCTGCTGCGAAATTCAAAATATCATGAGCTAAACTCACTTTATCATCGAGCGATTTCATGATGGTTTGAGTAATAAAAACCTCGTGTCCTTTTTTTCTTATCTTCTCCTCTAAGTTGCGGTCTTTAGTGTCAACTACAAACCCATCGAGAATTTTACCGTAATGTTGTGCTATCGAAGATGCATCTGGTTTAAGGTGAAGCTCTTTTAACATTTTGGCTGTAGGCCCTTTTAGTGCTTGCCCACCTACGATAGGAGATACTGCTATGACGCAGGCTCGGGAGTTCTCTATTGCTTTCTTTAACCCGGATAAATTAAGGATAGGATCAATACTTATAAACGGGTTTGACGGACAAATAACGACTAACTCTAACGCTGGATCCTCAAATGCTCTCAGAAGTTTTGGTGAGGGGGTTGCGGTCTTAATTCCAGAAAACCGAAAACCATTAATAACAGGTAAGCAACGATTTTTCACAAAATATTCCTGGAAGGGCATCTCACTCCCATTTGTTAGGATCATCGTGCGCACGGGGTGGTCAGTCATCGGAACTATCGGATGACGAACGTTAAGCTTGTTAGCTAGATTAGCCGTGATTTCAGTAAGGGTGGCACCAAGTGTAATTTGATGTCTTCGGGCTAAATGAAGGGCTAGATCTTTATCACCAAGTCGGAACCAGGTTTCACCACCCAAGTCCTCAAGAGTTGTCATTGTTTTCCAGCTCTCTTGTACGCGCCCCCATCCAGTATCTGGATTTGCGACTCCCGCTAGAGTATAAAGTACCGTATCGATATCGGGGCATATAGTCAGACCAAGATGTTCAAAATCATCGCCTGTATTAACTGCGATTAAGAGTTCTTCCGGAGTGAGGACTTGGGTGAGACCTAAAACAAGTTTTGTGCCGCCAACACCCCCGGTTAGGGCGATGCATCGTGTCATCTGAACAAATCCTCACTTTCAGGCCTTGTTAATTCTGTTTCGGGCACCTCAAAATTAAATGGATCAAAACCTTTTATAATAACAACTGGCCTACCTTCATTCCCTTGCCCTTGAACTAATGATGCGGCCGATGCTAATTCATCCGCAAGCCCTACCATACTTACTTTCAGAGGCCTCTGATCAAGATCAGGATCCTCTCTAAGGTCAAGTAACGCAGGAAACCCAGCTGAGCCGAGTGCAATCGAGACGGTTCCTCGTCTCCAGGCGCGCCCAAGGCTGTCGTTAATTATTATCCCCAAGCGGGCATCGCAAGAATTAGAAAACACGTTAAGTAATTCTTGGCACGTTTTGTTGGGGTCCTCTGGTAGCAAGAGAACATATTCTCCCGTGCGGCCAACATTTGAGGCATCAATTCCTGCATTTGCGAGCACGTAGCCTAACCGGTGTCTTGCTATTATTACACCTGGACGGTGGCGGACAATTTCCAAGGATTCTTGCAGGATCAATTCGACTACGGACGGGTTTTTCTCAGTCTTAGCGGCAAGCTCAATTGCCTGTCTAGAAGGTTCGATATCATTCAGGTTTCTATAACGGTTCTCAGATTTGGAAACAATTTTTTGAGCAATAACGATAATATCACCATCGTGAAGTCCAGCCGTATGCGATCTCTCCAATATTATGCTTGCAAGGTCATCACCTGGTGATATGAGGGGGAAATCATCCAGAGCGATAACCTCGATCTTCTTCGGTGTCACGACTTCGGGTCACCAGTCACACGTATGCCTGCGTGAGTGACGGGTCCATTCTTATTGATAAAAATTAATAGGGATGTCAAAGCCTCTGCGGCGGCCGAATTGTCGATGGGCCCAGCGTGCCATGCGGTCATTCCAGCAGCTTTGGCAAGTTCAATGACTTCGGCGCGTGCATCTTTGTTATTTCCGCAAACGAGTACTTCGCATTCTATGGTCGCCGTTAAGTCATGCAATAAATCTGCCGCAACATTCTGAAAGGCGGAAACAACGCGAACGCCATCACCCAAGTAATCTTGTGTTTCTTTCGCGGCGGACCCACCGCTGGGTAATTGCACTCTCATAACCTTAGGCGGCGCCAAGGGCACAGTTACATCAATCAATATTTTTCCTTGCACGCCGTCTCTTATAATATCCAGCATAGGCTTATGGTTTGAAAAGGGAACGGTGAGTACAACTAAGTCAGCGGAAACGGCAGCCAAGCTATTTTCATCTCCGGTAATTTGCCCCCCCGAGGCTTCGGCTAGTGTTTTTGCGGCTTCCTCGGCCGCTATTTTGGATCGTGATCCAATCATAATAGGATAACCTGCTTTGGCCCACCTAAGGGCAAGGCCCGAGCCGAGATCGCCAGTGCCGCCGATAATGGCTATAGACAATTTTTTATAAGTCACTCTTTACTCCCGAAATGCTAGTTTTTTGTTTCAATATGTGATTCAAGCGCATCGTTAAACTTCTCATGTTGTTCTATGTTTGCCAAATGGGCCGCCGACTTAATCACAACAAGTTCCGAATCTACTATATTCTGTTTGAGGAATTGTGCGGCTGCCACTGGGGTGCTTTGGTCATCTTCTCCCACAATTATTAGTGTTGGGGATCGAATTTTATTTAAAATACCAGCTTGGCTCATTTCTTTGATAGCTTCGCAGCACCCGAGATATCCGACTAACGAGGTTTCCTCGATCATTTCTTGGATCTCCTTTATTATGGCCCCCCCGGTGGAAAAAAATTTTTCTGTGAACCAACGAGCCAGGGTTGCTGATTGGATACCAGCCATGCCAAGCTCTTTCGCCATTTTCATGCGTTCGTCCCAAATCAAGGGATCGCGCATTTGTGAGGTAGTATCGCAGAGTGTTAGGCTATGTAATCTATCTCCGTGAAACGCTCCAAACCGTTGTCCGATCATTCCACCGAGCGAGAGACCACAAAAATGAACCTTTTCTATTTGGAGTGCATCCAGTAGTGCGATGGTGTCATCAAGCAGTAGCTGCACCGAATAAGGAGGGCTAGTGACTTCTGTTTTGCCATGGCCGCGAGTGTCAGCACGCAAGATTCTAAATTTGGATGCAAGGGCTTCAACTTGGGTATCCCACATATGAAGATTTGAAGCGAGTGAATGACTGAGCATTAAAACAGGTGCATCTGCAGGGCCGTCGAATTTATAATTTATGTCGATTCCATTAGCATGAATTTTGTTACTCATTAGAACCCCTTTAATTAATGCAGCGCATCAGATTCAAGTTTTATATTCGTTTCTCATACGGGCATTTAAACCTTTGTGCTAACTTTAGAAAATTCAGAAGAATTACTTTCCTCGAGCCAGCGATTTCTTTGCCAATCCAAATAATGTTTGATATCGCTCGTTGTGAATGTCAGAAGATCGGTAGTAGTTTGCAATCTTAGTGTCATGCGCGCAAATCCACTTAGTAAAGCCTCAGTTTGTGGAGTAAGATCTGAAGCAACGACGACGCCGACTTTTGGAATAATAATGTAACCCGGTCTTTCATGAAATTCTTTCTCATGACGCAATGCGGTTTGCCAGAGAGCCTCTTTAGGCTTTGCTACAGGTAAACCCAATCCAAGTGTCATAGCTTGGCTTAGTGTTAAGAGTCCTTTCATGCATGCTTCAAGTGAGCGAGAGTCGCAGCCTAGTGCATGTATTTCTTGATATTTGGGTAATCTCCATGATTCGTCATTGGTGATCATTGCTTTTAGGTTATGAAGCGCGGGCTGGGATATAGGCCTTGAAGGTCGTACTAACCTTTGGGAAACTTCCGTGAGAAGTGCCGAAACAGTATTTGGATCTGTTCCACTCACAACCGCGCCCCAATGCGAAATTATGAGAATATCTGTTGGGCCCGACTTTTGCCCAAGTGCGGTAGCAACGGAACGATTAAGGTTTGCGCCCGGCGCCGCCATAGATGCAAAGGCCCAACGTAATCCCTTGAGGCGCTCAGAAAGAATTTCTTGGGCGTTTGCTTCACAAGTTATAGCCAATAAATCGGGGGGAGTTACGTGCGCGACTAAAGGATTCTCGATTAGGGCGTCCAAAGCGGCGAAAGGCAGTGGGCGTACAATTTTATCTGTTTGTTGATTCAACTCTGCCTCTAGTGTGGCCCGTTCATTTGGGTCATCAAGGCCAGCAGCAATACCGCTTAATACTTTGTCGATACGTAATGGTATGAATATTTCGGATTGTTCAGCAATGGCGAGACTCGCCATTTCGGCTCTAACCCACATTAAACCATTATGTTTCACTGAAAGAGTGCCACTACGGCCTTGGACTAGATTTGTATCTGCGCCGAGGCGCGTTGCGAAACGTTTTACATCTTGAAAAGGCAGGACTTGGGTAGCCATTAAATTTTTGCTGTTCGTGTCTCAGTTAGACAGGGATATCAATATCAAGTAAGGGAGCGTGTTGCTGCGCACCATAGATATCAGAATCTTCGGGATCGCCAGACTTGTGGAGCCTTGGTATAGTGATTTTAATTGCATAAGCAACGTCGTAAGGAATTATTGATACTTCGTTATCGGATAAACCGTAAAGGTCGGCGATTAAGCTAGGTGTCAGTACGCCACTGTCGCGTACTTTCTCATATGTATTTTGGTCTTCAAACATCAGATCGAGTGTGCAGAGCAATGCCCCAGCATTTTTTGATCGCAGTACAGATGTCAATTCCGAGAGTGTTGCCATATTATTCACACCTCCACCATTTCTATTGGGAAAGGTTCAAGTGGGTCTTCGATTTCCATTCTATGCCAGATACTAAACTCATACGTTTGGCCGACGGGCATATCGGAAGGTGAAAACGGGATCGCGAGGTTGCCAGAAATGCACTTTCGGCCGGGGAAATCTGTATGCAGCAATGCATAACGCGCTTTTGCCATTATGGCTTTGCTGGTCTCTGGGTCATCTGCTAGCACATCCGCAAGTAATCCGATCTCGTGGGCTTGAGTGTACTTTATGGGCTCTCTCGGTCCCATAGTGGCATCCTTTCCATACACCCGAATATTAAGTCGGTATTGGTCTCGGTTGATACTGAGGTTATCTGCTTCTATTGCTACGCGCTCGTGGCAGGCTTTAATGAATTCATCTATTACAGAAATGAGTATTGGATCGCGAACTCCCGCAATGAAAACAGTACGGTAGCCTGATAACTTTACGCCCTCAAGTTTAACAGTGTAGCGGTTGGCGTCCTCGAAGCGGCTGTCGCTTACTTTGACTATTCTTTCATCTAGCTGCTCGTAATTGGAATGTGTTGTGACCAGCGTGCCTTCAGGCTCCTCAAGATGGTAGGGGCTCGGATTTTCATAGAGTGTATGCGCCGCAATACGCATGCGTGTACAGCGTTTGTCAGGATGACCTGGCTCAACAAGGAAATAATCGTCATGCAGTGTGCCTATAACGCAGTCTTGGCCAGTCCGCGGGGTTGTTACTTGTCCTGCGCACTCAATGATTTTCGACAAATGCCAACAAAGTCCAGGGTCGAAACCTTTCATTAACGGTATTGCAGAATAGATTGATGCATCTGTAGCTCGACCTGCTAAGACAACTTGTGCTCCATCATTAATAGCTTTTTGAAAGGGTTCGACACCCATCATGCCTACAACCCTATGACTTTCGTCAATCATGTTTGGGGTCATTTCGGAGATTGGGCCGAGTGATTCTATTTTCCCGGAAGCACATTTTTGCTTTAGGTAGCCGGCCGATTGCTCGGCACGAATTAAAGCCATTTTGAAATGCAGATCGTTTTCTTCAGCAATTTCTGTAACGACATCGCGCACAAAATTTAGCTGTGGGTCACTTCCGCCGCCGCCGCAGGATCCAATAAGCATCGGAATCTGATGTTTGACAGAAGCCTGAAGCATTAGAGAGAGATCTCGCTTAATTGCTTGGCGCGAAACAAAGGGGATTCCCTCGCCAAGGTAGTGAGGGCCAGGGTCCATAGATCCACCATCGGCCGCAATAAAATCCAAACCTTGTTCGAGACCTCTAGTGAAGGCTTCCTCTGTATAGCCATAACCAACCATTCCGGTTGTTGCCATCATACGCAATTCAGCCATTTTTAAATTTCTCCCGGACTTTGCAAAAAGATCCATTGATCGGCTTATCGATCAATCGAATATACTTACCTGACCAATGCTCCTTACGTACTGATTTTGAAGCAAACCAAGGCTGCGAAAAATGAAGATCCTCGATATAATAGCTCTGTTTAATTATCATGAGAACCTTATTTCTAAAATTTCTATTTTAGTCAGTCATCGTTGCACATAGCGTTTGTCATTTTTGAAAATACCGAGAGATCAAACGGAGTCAATCTACGATACCGTGCTTGAACTCGACAAGAACCCGGCTTGTGAATTGGCGTCGAATTTAATTTGCGCCTAGAATAATGTCGGTCTCCATGAGCATAGTTTCAGAACTCTATGTGGGACTCACAGCTTTTTCTAACGAGATCTACTAGGACACAAGCTTAAGCGCCGTTTTTCAAATTTTTATATACGTTTATTCTTCTCTCGTCGTCGCTGTACGGAAGACGAGATTTTCATTGACTCCCGGTATTTTGCAACCGTGCGCCTTGCTATTTCTATACCCTCTTTTTGCAGTATTGAGACGATTCCGTCATCTGACAGTATTGATCTCGGGTCTTCCTCATCGATCAGTATTTTTATGCGATGGCGCACAGACTCAGCGGAATGTTCTGACGTGCCGCCGACACCGCTTATTGATGAAGTGAAGAAATATTTCAATTCAAAAGTGCCGCGAGGTGTGTGAATGTATTTGTTCGACGTAACACGGCTCACTGTGCTTTCGTGCATCTCGATAGCTTCCGCAATATCGCGAAGGACAAGCGGGCGAAGATATTCTACTCCCTTACTAAAGAAGCCGTGTTGCTGGCGCACGATCTCGCGGGAGACCCTGAGTATTGTATTTGCTCGCTGATGCAGTGATTTCATGAGCCAATTTGCTGATTGAAGCTGCTCGGCGATATACTCCTTTTCATCTTTTTTTCTAGCGGCGCCGGCGACCCTTGTATGGTAATCTTTATTGATAAGAATGCGCGGAAGGGTTTCGGGATTGAGTTCAACAATCCAGTCACCATCAGGATGTGGTCGCATAAGTATATCGGGAATGACTGTTTGTAGAATTTCTCGTTCAAAATTCTGTGCTGGTTTTGGATCTAATGCTCGGATTTCCGCGACCATATCAGTCAAATCTTCCTCATCAACGCCGCATATTTTTATGAGCGCTGCTTTATCCTGTCTTGCGAGGAGGTCAAGATTATCCAGCAAAGCTTCCATGGCTGGATCATAACGGTTACGATCTTGAAGTTGTAGAGCCAAGCATTCTTTCAGATCGCGGGCAAAAATGCCCGGAGGATCAAATTTCTGTAATGCTTTAAGAACTCTCTCTACTCTCTTTACTGAGCAGCCCAAAGTAGCTGATAAATCTTTTAGTGGAGAACTGATCCAGCCTGACTGGTCAAGTAATTCTATTAAATGACGGCCCACCATTCTGTCTTTAGCATCTAGAATATCTACGGTTAGTTGTTCTGACAGGTGATCTCGTAGGGATTTGGTCTCACTAAGGGTAGATTCAATGTCATTTATTGGGGTGTTGAAATCGCTGCGTCCACCTTGGGCATTATTAAGTTTGTCGAGAGAAAGACCCTGCTCATTCGCTCCGTTATCATTTAGCGCTGTTCCAGCATCAGTCGGGCTTTCACTTTCCCAAACAGAGGCATGGTCGATATCAAGCGGACTTTCAGCTTCATCGGAAGTTACGGCGCCTGTAGCAAATTCTAGAGTATCGGGGGTAGTGCCGTCATCAATTGATTGTTCCTCGTTATGACTATCAGTGCTTGTGCTGTCGCGTGAGCGCTCTGCTACACTTGGCTCGTCACCAACTTGCTCATCACGTTCCAGCATTGGATTCTGTTGCAGCTCGGCTTCGACGAACTCCCGCAACTCATTGCTAGAGAATTGCAAAAGCTTAATAGCTTGTTGCAACTGGGGCGTCATAACGAGGTTTTGGGACTGGCGTAGATCGAGGCGTTGTGAGAGAACCATTACTTTAGTGGTTCCGCCTTTAAAGGCTGAACCGTTCTCCGAGATAGACGCGACGAACTTCATGATTTGCGACAATTTCGTCTGGGCGCCCTTCCATCAATAACCTACCATCGTGAAGAATATATGCACGATCAACTACTTCGAGTGTTTCACGCACATTATGGTCGGTGATAAGAACACCAATGCCACGATCTTTCAGATGAATAACGAGCTCTCTAATGTCTCGTACTGCTATGGGGTCGATACCCGCGAGGGGCTCGTCTAGAAGGATAAAATTTGGCTGGGAGGCTAATGCCCGCGCGATTTCTACCCTACGTCTCTCTCCGCCGGATAGTGCAAGTGATGGAGTACGGCGCAAATGTGTTATTGAGAACTCGGCAAGCAATGCCTCGAGCATTGCTTCGCGTTGTTCTCTATTTCCCTCAACTACTTCTAGAACACCACGGATATTTTGCTCAACGTTAAGACCGCGAAATATAGATGGTTCTTGAGGCAAATAACCAATGCCTAATCGAGCGCGCCTGTACATAGGAAGAGTGGTGATATCATGTCCGTCCATTAAGACGGCTCCATAATCTGCTGCAATCAGCCCGGTAATAATATAAAAACAAGTTGTCTTGCCGGCACCATTTGGGCCTAGTAGTCCGATTACTTCACCGCGCTGCAGATAGAGACTTACATCCCTCAGTATCGGGCGTTTCTTAAACTGTTTTCCCAGGTTCCGTACTACCAATCCCGAATTAGAGGCGATAAGCTGCGGGCCCTCTTGACTGGTTTGATCCCTGTCTGACGATTGGTTCGGTGTCATCAAGGGTGAAACAAAAGGAGGTTCGGATGATTGGCTCACTTGAGATGATACTCCAGTACAGTGGTTCTAAAAAAACTTAATATCTATACCACAATTTTATCGCGTCTGGTTGGGTGTTATCAAACCTTTTACACGCTTTCCGACAAGCTTATAAATACCTGTTTTTAAATTCACTTTTGCTGTGTCTCCATTTAACTGGTTACTATTGCTCGTTATTTTGACGTTTCCTTTTAGTGTTGCCACGCTCGTGTTGGGATAATACTCCCCTCTATCGCCTCTTATAATTGCATTCGAAACTGAAACGTGGACGTTACCAATTGCATCTACTCTGTCGATTCGTTGCCCATTCGTGTTTGACTTTTGGTTATCCGCACTCGGAGAAGTGAAATAAGCAGTCAGAATATCTGCGTGAAGGCGCTGTTTGTTTTGAATAACCACTGCCTTTCCCCGCGCGACAGCTGTTTGACGTTTGTCCCAATACTCGAGGCTATCTCGTGCTTTTAATATACCTTGAGGCGAAACCATCTGAAGCTTTTTTCCATTGAGGACGAAGACTGATTCTTTGACGTGATAGACAGCCATGTCTCCGGTCGCAATCGTCTTTGCTAGTTTCCCTCTTTGATCCTTGCCCAATGCAACTATCTTGACACGTCCTTTTGCATCAAGCCTTACCATTTCTTGACCTTGCCCCGCCTCTGTATCCCGATAATGAGCTATGAGCTCTTCTGCTTGCAAAGTTACCTTCCCGCGTGCCGCTCTCGCATTGCCACGTGCAATATATTTCCCCTGCTTAGGGATCCACTCAAGACCATCGTCGGCCTCTATTACTAAGGGAGAGGTATCGTCGTCATTGGCCATAGGAATGTTTACTGACTGGGCATACGTTGTAGCGGATAAGAGGAATTTTCCTAGCCAAAGAAAAACCGTAGCGAATATGACCAGATAAGGTGTCCTCATCCTTCTTTCATCCGGTGTGGGAATAGCGTTAATTTTGATCGCCCGGTAAAGAGAATGCGCTTGGATTTGTAAAAAAGGACGAAACCCTCAGATTGAAGGTTTCCTAGGGGGCCTTGCCCTTCGACGGGATCAACACCTCGCGCATCCCCTGCCCTCAAATCAACGACTGTATTTCTGGTGCGGAATTCGTATCCAGTGTCATGAAAAAGGTTTACTCCACCCGATAGCTCTAAAAGCTGCATCTTGTGGTTATAAAATCCGTTTTTGGCCGTGATGGCAGCCCAGGAACCATTCTGCATCATTACGTCTACCTTAGGTCCTTGCAAGGAGAACTCCATATCATTCGCATTCTTTTGATGGGCTTTTGTTGCTGTTATCGTGAATGGCTTTTCTTCCAATATTCCCGCATATCGGCCATTGAGCATCGTTAGGTTTTTAGCCGCACTTTTGTCAATTTTTGCGGGACCTAGTGTAAACCTTCTCTGCTGTTGGTCTAACTGAGGCCAAACAAGAACAAGAATTATAAGGCCTGTAGCGATAGTTGGGAGCAAAACCCGCATTGTTCCTACAAAACGACCATACAATGGAGATACACTTACCTGCTGTCGGGCCGAGATAGGGATTTCGCGACGCTGTATGTGTTGATCGAGTTTTTTTGGACCAGATACATGCTCATTCTCTTGAGCGGATTGAGCCAAGCTAAAGGTATCATCCATTGCGTTAAACCAGCCCAGCTCTTAGACAATCATGAATGTGCAGTACACCAATAAGTGCCTCTTCGTCATCATCGATGACAAAGAGATTTGTTATGGATTTTTCATTCATCATTGCGATCGCCTCTGCTGCTAAAGCATGAGCCCGGATTGTTGCGGGAGCACCAGTCATAATCTCACCGGCCGTTACTTTGCGCATATCGCTATTGATATGGCGACGCAAGTCGCCATCCGTTACAATTCCAATTAGTTTCCCCGAATCTACAATTCCCACACAGCCAAGGCTCTTTGAAGTCATTTCTAATATCGTCTCACTCATGAGTGCGGTGGGTTTAACAATTGGCATTGAAGATCCACGATGCATTAAATCAGAAACGCGAAGTAGACTGGAGCCCAGTTTTCCGCCAGGATGTAAAACACGAAAATCGTTTGCTGAAAAACCATTCACTTCCAGCAACGCAACTGCAATTGCATCCCCTATAGCTAAACTCGCAGTGGTTGAAGTGGTTGGTGCCAAGCCCATTGGGCACCCCTCTGGAACATCTGGCAACAGTACTACTGTATCTGCCATCTCACCTAGAGTGCTCTCTGCGCGCCCAGTAATTGCTATCAGAGGTATTGAAAATCGGCGGGTATATTCCAGAAGATCACGAAGTTCATTAGTTTCCCCCGAATTTGACAACGCAATAACTGCATCTTCATCTTTAATCATACCCAAGTCGCCATGACTTGCTTCTCCGGGATGTACATATTGGGCAGGGCTTCCGGTTGAGGACAAAGTTGCCGCTATTTTGCGAGCAATGTGACCACTCTTGCCCATTCCTGTTACTATAATGCGGCCCTCAATGCTGTGAAGGATTTCAATTGCATGAGCAAAGGTCCCATCGATTTGATCAGCAAGGGTAGAAATTGCCTCAGCTTCAAGTCGGAGCACGTATTTCGCAGCGTTGAGTTCTCGCTTCGTAGTCTTCGTTGAAGAATTCTCAGAGTTAAATTCACTTGCTGCCGTCATTTAATTGTTCCAATGCAGGGCTAAGAAACGATAAAGAATGCGTTGGCCTCTTTTCAGTGATGCGCGAAGATGTCGACATCTTCAAATCCGTTAATGTCCAATGCAGAACGAATTGGTAAAAAGTCAAACGTAGCTTGCGCTAAATCCCTGAGACCTTCGCGTATAAGCATTTCTTCGAGTTTCTTCCAGATCGCATGAAGATACAGTACATCGCTTGCGGCATATTCAATTTGCGCCTTTGACAGTTCTAACCCTCCCCAATCCGAGGATTGTTGCTGCTTTGATATGTCCAAATCAAGAAATGTTTTACACAAATCCTTCAACCCATGCTTGTCAGTATACGTTCGAACCAAACGAGACGCTATTTTGGTGCAAAATACAGGCTGACACTGGCAATTGAGGTAATGAGTCAAAACGCCTATGTCAAATCGAGCAAAGTGAAACAGCTTCACCGTCTGCTGGTCTGAGAGTAATCTGACAAGGTTTGGTGCACAAATATTATTTTGTGGTATCTTGACCACATGAGCGTCGCCATCCCCAGCCGAGAGCTGGACAACGCAGAGGCGGTCTCTGTGAAGTTTCAACCCCATAGTCTCGGTATCAACAGCCACGAGGCCGCCGAGCTCGAGATCGTTTGGCAAGTCGCCAAGGTGCAAATGAATACTCAAAGTAAAATTCCTGATTAATTGTATATCAAATAACTTTTAATACTGCAGGTTAGCATAGCTTCTAAAGGGTGGCCAACGCCACTGGTAAGCACGGGTCGTCTTACCAAAAGTAGAGCAGCAAACTATTGGTGCCCAGGAGAAGACTCGAACTTCCACGGGGTTTCCCCCACAGGTACCTGAAACCTGCGCGTCTACCAATTCCGCCACCTGGGCTGAAATGGCGAAAAGTGTTGACCCTCTGGGGACACTTGTCAACAGCATTTATACTGGCTTTGCGTTATTGGGCTTTGTATACGTTTGTTATCACATAAATGTATTGCCGTAGCTTGGTTTGGAGGGAAATCATGAAATCGAGGCTAATAACGGTATTTGGAGCGTCTGGATTCGTCGGTGGCTACGTAGTAAAGAGGTTGGCAAAGCAAGGATATCTCGTCCGTGCTGCCGTTCGAGACCCGTCTGGCGCATCTTTTTTAAAACCGATGGGTGATGTGGGTCAAGTAACGCCAGTACAGGCTAATATTCGCAATAAAGAATCAATTATTAAAGTAATAGATGGATCTGACGGGGTAATAAACCTAGTCGGCATATTTCGACAAATTGGTAAGCAGCGGTTTGATGCAGTTCATTGCCGAGGCGCCAAGAATGTTGCACAAGCAGCGGCGGATATTGGAAGTAAATTCTTGGTACATGTGTCGGCACTTGGTGCCTCACTGCGTGCACCATCGATGTATTCGAAAACTAAAGCGGCTGGAGAAAAAGCCGTAAAAGAAGCGTTCCCAAATGCGACCATTATAAGGCCCAGTGTTGTTTTCGGCCCGCAAGACGATTTCTTCAATCGGTTGGCTGCACTGGCTTGCTTTACACCGGTTATGCCTGTTTTGGGTTGCCCGCACCCAAAATATAATGCTGGTAAATTAGATTTTTTTGGAAATGGCGGTACTCTTTTCCAGCCGGTTTATGCCGGCGATGTAGCTGACGCAATCGTCCAGACTATAGAAAATGATGCTTTTACAGGCAAAGTCTGTGAACTCGCGGGTCCTGAGGTTTTAAGTTTCAAAGAAATAATAGAAAAAATTTTGCACAATACGGGACGAAGGAATCTTTTAATACCTGTGCCTTTCAGATTAGCTTCAATAGTCGCGTTCTTCGCTGAACTACTGCCCGTTCCACCATTGACACGTGACCAAATTATACTGCTTAAAAATAATAGTGTGCTTGATGACGGAGCTAATGGATTTTTGCCGTTCAATATTACTCCTACCTCCGTCGACGTTATGCTCCCCAGTTATCTTGATAAATATTGCAAGGGTGGAAGATTTAGCCGTTTTAGCGGAGCCTAATTGTCGTTAGGAATAAACGAAAATTAGCAGCCCTCCGCCTAAAATTAGCCGATAAATCACAAATGGTGTAAAGCTTGAATGATTTAGCCAGCGAAGCAGCGTTGCGATTGCTAAAAAGCCTGCAATAAAGGAAAGCCCCATAGCCACTAATGCCTCCATCTGAAACGTGATATCTTCTTGTTGGTAAAGCCCCATCGCAGAAACTACTGAAATTCCTGCGATTGTTGGTATGGAAAGTAGCATTGAGAACCGAGCTGCTTCAGCTCTGTCCATGCTCAGTAATCGTCCAGCTGTTATGGTGATGCCTGCTCTGCTAGTTCCAGGGATAAATGCAAGAACCTGTGCAACGCCAATAAATAGTGCGTGAAAGAATTTGAGGTCATCGCACCTGTGTATAGTTAGTGTTATTTTGTCTACGATCCAAAGCAAAATTCCGAATCCAAGTGTTGCCCACGCAATGACTTCCAAATTTCGGAAATATGCTTCAACTTGATCGCGAGCAAAAAAAGCGAGCAGCGCAACTGGAGTGGTTGCCACAATCAAATTCAATGCGCGATTTGCATGCGCATTTGGCATTCCCAAGCACAAACGACCTAAGCCAAGAAGCATTTGCCATAGGTCCCGCCAAAAATATACAAGGACGGCGCCGAGTGTGCCGAAGTGTAATGCAACATCGATTGTCAGCCCCTGATCGCGCCAATCTAGCACTTTGGAAATTATAACTAAATGGCCTGAGGAACTTATAGGGAGAAATTCTGTTATGCCTTGCACTAAGGCCAGAATGGTGAGCTGGTAGAGCTCCATAAATATTGTGCCTCCAACCAAATTGTTACTAACAAAGCATAGATTACATAATAAAATAGGCAACTTGCTATGTTAAATTGCTTAAATTAGTTGTCTTTGACAAACGGGACCTTTTTAATAAATGTATCGGGATTAACATGCGCACTCTTTATCATTTATGGTTGTCTCCGGGCTGCCGAAAAATACGAGTAGCTTTGTCGGAAAAAAAACTTCAATTCGACATGAGGCTTGAAAAAGTATGGGAGCGGCGAGAGGAGTTTGTAGCGATTAATCCGGCTTGCGATGTGCCTGTGCTTGAAGAACCTGGCCACAAAATTGTTTGCGACTCTTATGCTCTCGCCGAATACCTAGAAGATAAATATCCAGAACCTCAGCTTTATGGAGACACGCCTGAAGCCCGCGCTGAGGTGCGACGCCTGGTCTCTTGGTTTGACAGCAAATTTCAAAGCGAAGTCACTGCAAATTTGGTGGACGAGAAGATTCTGAAACGATTTTTAAAGATGGGGGAGCCAAATTCCGAGGCAATACGCGCGGGTTCTACCAACATTCATTATCATCTTGACTATATAGGATGGTTGATTGAAGAGCGTAAGTGGCTGGCTGGCGATAGGTTTAGTTATGCGGATATATCGGCAGCGGCGCATCTCTCTTGCGTCGACTATTTGGGTGACGTGCCATGGGAAGAGCATCTTCCGGCGAAAGAGTGGTACGCGAGGATGAAATCTCGTCCAAGTTTTCGCGAGATCCTCGGCGATCACATACCAGGCTATCCACCACCTAAGTATTATGCCGATCCAGATTTCTGAGCATAGAGATATTTGGAGGAGAAGCTCATTTCAATTCGCGTTTGCACTGCCTTCGCAAGTGTTAATTTGAAATAGTCCTGAGCCAAAATATTCATTTGGTTTTAAGGCAACATTTATCTTGTTTGGGCAGTTAAATTTAAAGAAAGTTCGTTCTCGAATTACGATAGGATATTAAATGCAAATGCAAACATCAGAAACAATTCTTTATCAAATCGCAGCTAGTAGAAAAACAGTATCGTAAAAGCGAAATGATTTGTTGGCAGCGTCGAAGAGACAGAACTATAGTTCGTGGGACAATTTTTTTGACCTTACATATAGCGTTTGGATACCGAAGAATTGAGCATGAGCAATAAAAAAGGGCGTCTTTTTTGTTTTGGGCTTGGCTACTGTGCTCTTGCGTTGCTGGACGTACTGCGAGACGAAGGTTGGCAAATAGCGGGCACTTGTCGTTCTGAGGAATCTGCGTCGTCTTTGGCTAGGCGGGGCATTGAAGCTTACGTGTTCGACGGGAATACAAAGATGCGTACGCTGCCCACTGCTTTTCTTCATGCAAGTCATGTGTTGTGCTCAGTCCCCCCTGCGGGTGGAACAGATCCAGTTCTTGCCCATCACAGTGATGACTTGGCTCAACTTAGAAATCTTGTCTGGGTAGGCTACCTATCCACTACTGGTGTTTATGGTGACTGGAGAGGGGATTGGGTTGATGAAAGTTCAGAATTAAGAACAATAAATGATCGCGGAACACATAGAATAAACGCGGAGAATGGGTGGTTAAAGCTTTGGGAACGATTCAGTGTGCCCGTGCATATTTTTCGTCTTGCGGGGATTTATGGGCCGGGGCGTAACGCGATCGAGACCGTAAAGGCGGGCCGTGCACTTCGAATAAAGAAGCGGGGGCAGGTGTTCAGTCGTATTCATGTAGACGACATTTCGCAGGTGCTCGCTGCATCTATTTCGATGCCGAATCCAAGCCGGGTATATAACGTTTGCGATAATGAAGCGGCCCCACCGCAAGACGTAATCTCGTATGCTTGCCAATTGTTAGGAATTGAACCTCCACCCCTTGTGCCTTTTGAGGAGGCCGAGCTTTCCGCCATGGCGCGCAGTTTTTACACCGAAAACAAGCGGGTCTCTAATACAAGAATGAGGGAAGAGTTAGGGGTTCAACTTAAATGGCCCAATTACAGAGTGGGTCTTAAAAACCTTTTGAATGTAAAAAAAACGAGCTGACTAGGCTCAAAAGAATTTGAATATCACTGGGTCTTGATAATCGGTGGTCTCCATCTTTCACAAGTTTTACATGTACGTCGTCCGAAGTTAAAGCGGCTGCAATTTCCAAAGATAATCCCCAAGGCACCGCATCATCCCTCATTCCATGCAGTATTCTAACGGGTCCTTTAAAAGAAATTGGCCCCGGTAAGAGAAGGTGCATATCCCCCTCCTCTAGAAGCTTTTTTGTGATTGGATAACCTTGGGCATCATATTTGGATGGGCGCATCCACTCTCCCGTCTCAGAAAGTTCGCGTTTTGCCTCTGCGGTTAAGTTTGAAAGCGCGCGCTTTGTCATGTCAACTGCCGGTGCGATAGCTAAGATGCCTGCGACTTTTTCAGGGCGAGCATTGGCGGCGAGAAAGGAAATCCAACCACCCATAGAGGACCCTACCAAAAGCTGAGGTCCATTAGCTACCGAATCGAGGATTGAAATTGTGTCTTTAAGCCAGTCGCCAATCGTTAAATCTCTGAAGTTACCCCCAGACTTCCCGTGGCCGCGATAGTCAAATCGTGTAAATTGCTTCTTTTGATCTTTACACCAATTCTCGAGTGAGGTTGCTTTCTTTCCAGTCATATTGGAACGAAAACCAGTGCAAAAAAGGACTCCCGGACCGTCTCCAGCCGAATGATGATAGGCAAGACTGGTTCCGTCGATATAAGCAAGACTTGCTGGCTTATTGACCATGTGGGATATCCTTTCCAGAATAAAAGTTTGTTTAAATTATAGAGCGTCCCTTTTTAATATGACAGAATTTGTAGAAACCTCTCCCATTAAGTCTCAACCTGTTATCCTTCAGGTGCTACCTTCTTTAGAAACTGGGGGAGCAGAAAAAGGCTGTGTAGAGGTTGCGAAGGCAATCACTGAATCAGGTGGTATTGCGCTTGTGGCATCCAGTGGCGGCAAAATGGTACGCGATTTAGACCGCGCTGGGGCGCATCACATCCATATGCCAGTAAATACTAAGAATCCTATTCGTATGCACATGAACATCAATAAATTGATATCTGTTATCAGGGATTTCAATGTGGATATTGTACACGCTAGAAGTCGCGCGCCGGCTTGGAGTTGCTATAAGGCATGCAATGCTACAAAAACCCACTTTGTTACAACCTTTCACGGAACATATAATTTCACATCAGCTCTGAAACGACACTACAATTCAATCATGACACGAGGCGAGTTAGTCATAGCGATCTCAAGGTTTATCGCCGACCATATGGAGAATGAGTATAAGGCCAAACCAGAGAAGATCAGACTTATTTATAGAGGGGTTGATGTCGATTCTTACAACCCTTCGGCAGTTCCAGCTGGTCGCATAGTACAGTTGGCTGACAAATGGCGCCTTCCAGACGGTGTTCCGGTAATCCTATTGCCGGGTCGACTTACTAGATGGAAAGGACAATCCGTGCTTATCAGGGCACTGGCCGAACTTGGCGAAAGGGAGTTTAGGTGTCTTTTGGTTGGGGATGATCAGGGCCGTTCTGGTTACCGTCAAGAATTGATGTCACTCGTTGAAAAGCTTCGGCTCGGCAGCAAGGTACATTTTGTTGGCCATTGTGATGACATGCCGGCTGCATACATGTTGGCTGATGTTGTTATCTCCGCATCAACCGACCCGGAAGCATTTGGACGTGTCATGGTGGAGGGTCAGGCCCTTGGTAAACCGGTTATTGGGGCTGACCATGGCGCTAGTCGAGAACTTATTTTGCCCGACGAAACTGGGTGGTTGGTGCCTCCGAATAAGCCTGATGCGTTGGCTAGCATGCTGAAGCATGTTCTGTCTCTTGATACACCATTCCGGGAGGAACTAGCTTTACGTGCGATTTCCAATGTGCGAGCCAATTTTTCCTGCGCTCAGATGTGTGCAAAAACAATCGATGTTTACCGTGAGGTTCTCGATTGACCTCGCGAACTTACAAGTTACTGAAAGCGATTAGGTTCAACGGTTGTGACGAAGTCCTACGTGAAGCGAGAATGCTGTGAATTGCGGCAACCGAGAGCACGTATTGGTTATCAAGCTTGGTGCGCTTGGCGACTTTGTTCAGGCGTTGGGACCTTTCCAAGCAATACGGCAGCATCACCAATCTGCTCATATTACTCTTTTAACAACGTCGGGGTTTTCAGATATCGGCGTTGCGAGTGGTTTTTTTGATGAAACCTTTACTGTTGTACCGTCTGCGTGGTGGCATTTAGGCAAAAGGTTGCGGCTTATGAAGTTCCTCAATAATAGAAGGTTTACAAGAATCTATGATTTGCAAACTTCCAGGCGCAGCAGTGCTTTCTTTACTATGTTCCGGGGTTCGAAACCAGAATGGTCGGGTATTGCAAAAGGTTGTTCTCACCCTCACGATAATCCCAGCCGTGATCTTATGCATACATTCGAGCGCCAAAAAGAGCAATTGCACATGGCGGGTATTTTAGATGTGCCGGCACCCAATCTCGATTGGTTCGATGCAGATGTTGATCATTTTTCACTTCAAGATACCTTTGTTCTGATCGTTCCCGGTGGTTCAGCTCGGCGACTGAAAAAGCGTTGGCCGGTCGATAAATACATCGAACTTGCTAATAACTTGCTTCTTAGCGGTCTCCTGCCAGTTTTGTTGGGAGGGGAGGATGAAAGAGACGTTTTGGAGTCCATTCATTTTGGCTGCAGTCAAGCGCATAATCTTTGTGCCAAAACCAACCTCTTGGAGGTGGCCGGGCTAGCTCGATGCGCGGCGGGTGCGGTAGGAAATGATACCGGGCCCATGCATATTGCTGCTGCAGTCGGATGTCCATCCGTAGTCCTATATTCCGCTTATTCCGATCCCGGTTTATGCGGTCAACGCGGAAAGGCAGTAAAGATTATTAGAAGGGCTTCGCTGGTTGATTTAGATAGTAACGATGTAGTCTGCGCGCTGAAAAATGTGCAAGGGCGTTGACCTCGCTGAGCAAAACGGCGAAAAGACTCTCAGCATCAATTCTGAACTAGAAGACGGGTGTTATGGGTAGAATTGTTAATATTACGTTGCCGGATGGTAGCAAGAAAGTTTTTGAAGGTCCAACTACTGGGGCTGAGGTGGCATCATCAATTGGCCCCGGGTTGGCTAAATCGGCCCTCGCAGTAGTTGTGAATGGTGTTGAGTGGGATTTAACCCGACGGATCGAGCAAGATTCAAGTGTTTCCATCATCACTAGAGATTCCGATGAGGCGTTAGCATTGCTTCGTCATGATTGTGCCCATGTTTTGGCTGAGGCAGTGCAGGAGATATGGCCTGATGTGCAGGTCACGATAGGCCCGCCCATTGAAAATGGGTTTTATTATGACTTTGCTCGTGAGACACCCTTCACTCTGGAGGACCTTTTAGAAATTGAAAAACGCATGTCTGAAATTATTGCACGCGATGAAGTTTTTACGAGAGAGGTCTGGGATCGGGAAAGGGCTATTAAATTTTTTAAAGAAAAGCGTGAAGATTATAAGGTAAAAATAATAGAGGATCTTCCATTTGATGAGGAGATCACCATCTACCGGCAAGGGGATTGGCTAGACCTTTGTCGTGGACCCCATTCCCAGTCAACAGGTAAAATTGGTAAGGCTTTCAAGTTGACCAAACTTGCTGGTGCATATTGGCGTGGTGACTCAAGTAATGAACAACTCCAGCGTATATACGGTACGTGCTGGCGCAGTGAAAAAGAGCTCAAGACGTATCTTCACATGCTGGACGAGGCCGAAAAACGTGATCACCGTCGTTTGGGCTCGGAGATGGACTTGTTCCACCAGCAAGAGGAAGCTTCTGGGTCGGTATTTTGGCATCCTAAAGGCTGGACGATCTATCGTGAAATTCAGGCATATATGCGCCGCCGGTTGGAGACGGAAAATTATATTGAAGTTAAAACCCCACAGTTGATTGATCGTAGTTTGTGGGAATGTAGTGGCCATTGGGACAAATTTCAGGAGAATATGTTCATTGCTGAGTCTGAAGGGCGTATGCTTGCGGTCAAACCCATGAATTGCCCTGGCCATGTGCAAATATTTAAGCGTGGGGTTACCAGTTACCGCGATTTACCGATACGGATGGCGGAATTTGGCTCTTGCCATCGAAATGAACCATCTGGGGCGCTTCATGGATTAATGCGTGTGCGTGCCTTCACGCAGGATGATGCTCATATCTTTTGCACTGAGGACCAAATTGTAGAAGAAACTAAAAGCTTCTGTAATTTGTTGAAAGCAGTGTACTCCGATTTTGGCTTCGACCAAGTGTCAGTAAAATTTGCCAGCAGGCCGGAAGTGCGGGCCGGTGAAGATGCAGTATGGGAAAGAGCAGAGACTGCGCTCATAGAGGCCACGGAAGCAGCGAATCTTGAGTACAAGCTTAATCCAGGAGAGGGAGCATTTTACGGGCCTAAGCTTGAATTTGTTCTCAAAGATGCCATAGGCCGTGAATGGCAATGCGGCACATTACAAGTAGACTTCGTAATGCCTGCTCGCCTTGATGCTAGTTACATCGGCAGTGATGGGGACAAACATCGTCCCGTAATGTTACATCGCGCGATTCTGGGCTCATTCGAACGATTTATAGCAATTTTAATAGAAAACTTTGCGGGAAAATTTCCTTTTTGGTTAGCCCCAACTCAAGTGATTATTGCAACTATAACCAGTGATGCGAACGATTATGCGGATAAAGTACTCGAAGCTTGTGCGGCTGCCGGCCTTCGTGCAGAAACAGACCTGCGAAATGAGAAAATTAACTACAAAGTTAGGGAACATTCGCACGCGAAAGTGCCGATATTGTTTGTTTTAGGTAAGAGAGAGGCTGACGAGGGTACTGTTGCAATTCGACGACTAGGTGGAAAACAGCAAGAAGTTCTTGCGCTTACCGACGCGATAACTAGACTTGCAACAGAAGCTTTACCTCCGGATGCTAAATAAACCATTTGGACGTGACTTTATAAATGCACTGGTAGCGAAAACGGATGCAAGGTACATTCATGAGGAACATGCAGCCTGATCAACAATTGAGGAGGATAGTTCTATAGCAAGACGACCAGTATTGAGCCCGCCAGTCAAGGAAGGACCAAGGGCTAATGAACAAATCGAAGCCGCAGAAGTTCGACTTATTGACGCGGAAGGAGGCCAGGTCGGCGTAGTTGGTATAAGAGAAGCTATCTCAATGGCCGTAGACTCGGGACTAGACCTCGTTGAAGTTTCGCCAAATGTATCGCCACCTGTATGTAAAATACTTGATTTGGGTAAATACAAATACGAAGCACAAAAGAAAAAGAGTGAGGCTCGAAAAAAGCAGAAGATAATAGAGCTTAAAGAAATCAAATTTCGCCCCAATATCGAACAGCACGATTATGACGTTAAGATGCGCGCAATGAAACGGTTTCTTGATGATGGTGATAAAGTTAAGGTAACTTTAAGGTTCCGCGGGCGAGAAATGGTGCACCAGCATCTAGGGATGAATGTTCTAAAGCGAGTGCGAGATGAGATGGACGAGGCAGCAAAAGTCGAGCAGATGCCTCAACTTGAAGGGCGTCAGATGACGATGATTTTAGTTCCGCGATAGGTTTAGTTAATGGCATTTTAAGTCGACGGGAAAACGGAAACCTGTTTTGAATTAAGTTCCAGAGATATAGCATTAGCCGGATGCACAGTTTCCTGGCCTTGACGCTCTTATTTACCCATCTTATAAGTCCCATTCTGCTTGCACGTTTTCGGTTCGGGCGTTATAAGGCCGCTTCTTGTATGCGGGCTTTATAGTAAGACGGTAACAGGCTTTCTGGGTATGCCTGTCCGTTGTAAGACATCACTCTAGCTGCTAGGAGAAATAAATGCCCAAGTTGAAGAACAAATCGAGTGCAAAAAAGCGCTTCCGCTTGACTGCAACAGGACAGGTGCGATTCAACAGCGCAAAACTTAGACACATGCTGCGTAGAAGGTCGCAGAAAATGAAGCGCACAAATAGAGGCACGCAGATTATGGCCAAGGCGGACTCCCGTATTGTAAAGCGCAATTTCCTGCGTAATGGTTAGCCTGAGATAGAAGGAAACATCCAAAATGGCACGTGTAAAACGCGGTGTGACAAAGCACGCTCGGCACAAAAAAGTTGTTGATCGTGCGAAAGGTGCTCGCGGGCGGCAAAAAAATACGTTCCGCGCAGCGAAGCAAAGGGTTGATAAAAACCTCCAGTACGCTTACCGCGACCGTCGGCGGAAGAAGCGCATATTTCGAGGTCTTTGGATACAGCGCATCAACGCTGCTTCGCGTGAAAACGGCATGACGTACTCACAGTTTGTAAATGGAATAAAAAAAGCTGGAATTGAGATTGATAGAAAAGTACTTGCTGACTTGGCGGTTCGTGAACCGCTTTCCTTTAAAGCGTTGGCCGAGCAGGCTCGGGCTGCATTGCTTTAAGCGTTAGATTTCTCGTGATCGCCGGCCAATCAGGCCGTGAAGGATTTCGATGACCACTGATTTAGACCAACTTCGCGATGAATTGCTGGAAAGCATTGATGTGGCCCCAGATTTGCCGGCCTTGGAAACCGTTCGTGTGGGAGCCCTCGGAAAGAAAGGTACTATTTCGCAGCGTATGCAAGACTTGGGGGCGCTACCGCCCAGTGAGCGCAGGACCTTTGGCCAACATTTGAATCTGGTTAAAAGTTCCATTGCCGAAGCAATAGACGCTAAGAGGACTCAGTTAGAGGCCGCTCAACTGGACGCAAAGCTTTCAGACGAGGCAATAGATGTGTCACTTCCAGTTCGTCCAGCTGAACAAGGTCGCTTACACCCTATCACGCAAACAATTGACGAAGCCGTAGCGATATTGGGCGAAATGGGGTTTGTGGTAGCTGAGGGACCAGAAATTGAGGACGATTTTCATAACTTTACTGCACTCAATATTCCACCTGAACACCCGGCACGGCAGATGCACGATACATTTTATTTGCCAGAGAAAGAAGATGGCAGTCGGCCGGTTTTGCGCACTCATACCTCGCCCGTACAGATACGAACGCTAGAGGCCGTTAAGCCGCCATTACGCGTGATAGCACCTGGTCGAACATACCGTTGTGACTCAGACATGACGCATACGCCTATGTTTCATCAGATCGAAGGATTGGTGATAGATAAAGAGTCTCATTTTGGTCATTTGAAGGGCTGCCTCTTGAGTTTTCTGGAGGCATTCTTTGAAGTGGAAGATTTACCCCTTCGGTTTAGGCCGAGCTTTTTTCCTTTTACCGAGCCGTCAGCAGAGGCTGACATCGGTTGTTCGCGCGATGGAGGAGAGATTCAGATCGGCGGCGGACAGGATTGGTTGGAGATTTTGGGTTGTGGCATGGTTCACAACAATGTGCTCTCTGCATGCGGTGTTGATCCAGATGAATATCAAGGGTTTGCTTTTGGCTTAGGCGTCGAGCGAATGGCCATGCTTAAATATGGAATTCCCGACCTTCGCACTTTCTTCGACGCTGATCTCCGTTGGCTCAAGCACCATGGGTTTATGCCCTTGGAGATACCAAGCCTTGTACGCGGATTAAGCTGATGAAATTTACATTATCGTGGTTGAAGGAGCACCTAGATACGTTAGCATCCCTCAATGAAATTACTGAGCGGCTTACAATGCTTGGTCTTGAGGTAGAGAGCGTTATTGATAGAGGTGATGCGTTATCGGCTTTTAGGAGTGCGTATGTAGTTTCAACGAAGCCGCATCCAAATGCTGACCGGCTTCAGGTTTGTACCGTATCAACGGCTGATGCTGATTTTCAGGTGGTGTGTGGGGCACCTAATGCCCGTGCCGGAATGAAGAGCGTGTTCGCGCAGGAAGGTACATATATTCCAGGACTCGGAATAAAGCTCAAAAGAGCAAAGATACGAGGTGTGGAATCGTGCGGTATGCTTCTGAGCGAAAAAGAGCTCGAAATATCGGAAGAACACTCCGGTATAATAGAATTACCTGACGATACTGAGATTGGGGTGCCATTTGCTCAGGTCGTGGGCTTGGATGATCCCATTATTGAAATAGCAATTACACCTAATAGAGGCGACTGTCTCGGGGTCCGTGGCATAGCTCGAGATCTGGCTGCCGCTGGTCTCGGTGTATTAAAGCCGTACGGTGAAGAAAAAATAAATGGGGGCTACAAATGCCCGATTCGTTGGCAGCGAGATTTTCCTGAGAGTGGTGGGACGGCAAGCCCGATAGTAGTCGGCCGCAGTTTCAGGGGAGTTGTTAATGGGTCTAGCCCAAAATGGTTGCAGGACAGATTAAATGCTGTGGGGCTCCGGCCAATTTCCCGCCTAGTCGACATAAGTAACTACCTTTCATATGATCTTGGCCGGCCACTGCATATTTTCGATAGTGCGAAGTTGACTGGTAATCTCACAATGCGGTTTGCCAAAAAGGGTGAAAAAATTACTGCGCTTGATGAGAAAGTTTATGAGTTAGACGAAAGTATCACAGTAATCTCCGATGAGTTAGGTGTGCAGAGTATCGGGGGAGTTATGGGTGGACTTAGCTCTGGGTGTACGGAATCCACTACTGAAGTTTTTTTAGAAGTTGCACTATTTGACCCAGTTCGCACGGCAACAACTGGGCGCAAACTCGGAATTGAGTCAGACGCAAGATATCGTTTTGAGCGCGGCGTCGATCCGCAATCGGTAATTTGGGGTACTGAGGCGGCTAGTAGAATGATTTTAAGTTTGTGCGGAGGTGAGGCTAGTGAGTTGACTACAGTCGGTAATATCCCGAGCGGCCCGCCAGCCATCTCATTGCGAATTAATCGCTTGGAAAGTTTTGGAGGAATTTCAATAACGTCATCAGAGGCCTCTAAAATCCTAGACTCACTTGGGTTTGTTGTATCAGGGAAAGGCAAAATATTGGAGGTCATTCCACCTACCTGGCGTCTCGATATAGAGGGTGAAAACTGTTTGATTGAGGAAGTCCTTCGTGTCTACGGGTATGACAAAGTTGTATCCGTGCCCTTGGAGCGTGAAACAGCTCTGTCGCGCCCCATACTTACTCGCCGTCAACGTCATTCGGCATCTGCCAAACGCTCGCTTGCGGCCCGCGGAATGTTGGAGGTTGTGACGTGGTCGTTCTTGTCATCCACTCATGCCTCTTTGTTTGGCGGGGGGGATGCCGTCTTGCGGATAGACAACCCAATAAGTTCCGATCTCGATGAGATGCGTCCATCTTTGCTAGCAAATCTTATCGGCGCGGCTCGGCGAAATTCAGATAAAGGGTTTCCGGATCTCGCATTCTTCGAGCATGGCCCCACTTTTCACGATGATACCCCAGATGGCCAGAAATTAGTGATTGGTGGTTTGCGTCATGGAAACTTTATTCGGCGTCACTGGTGTGAAAGGTCCCGGCCCGTGGATGCCTTTGATGTAAAGGCTGATGCACTAGCGGTTCTAGAGGCCTGTGGGATTTCTGTGGGAAATCTTCTGACAAATACCGAAGTGCCAAAGTGGTATCACCCTGGCCGGGCAGGAACTCTTTGTCTTGGCCGAATGAATTTAGCGCAATTCGGCGAGATTCATCCCAGTGTATTGCGGGAGATGGACCTTTCAGGCCCCGCAGTAGGATTCGAAGTTTTTCTTGAATCCCTACCTTTGCCTAAGACAGCATCGACAAAGAAACGACCACCCCTAATCTTATCATCGCTGCAGCCAGTCACCCGTGATTTGGCTTTTGTAGTTAATATTGATACTCCGGCAGCTGACGTGGCCCGGGCAGCACAGGGAGCAGACAAGCAGCTTATTACTAGGGTTGAGGTGTTTGATATTTTTGAAGGGGAAGGCTTGGGAAAAATGAAAAAATCCGTGGCGTTGCAGATAACGTTGCAGCCTCAGCAACAAACATTTACTGATAAAGATATCGATACAATAGCGGATAAAATTATCTCCGTTGTTAACAAACGAACTGGTGCTGTTCTGCGGTCTTAATTGATTACTAACGCCGGCCGAACGGGTGGCTCTTTTTTTGTGATGGTATTCTTTTCCGATGTACTGCCAAATGAATTCACTTGAACCTTGGGACAATTCCCCATTGCAACGTAATTGAAGTTCTTAGTGTGGTGGATTGTGTATTGGAAAACCTTCAAATTAATTTCCAATTCCTATTTTTTCCGAAGAAGTTATCCAATATGACCTCAATTCTGTAGTCGTGCTTAGGTAAATCAACGAGCCTAGGAATCTAAATTATTGGCCGAGGCATGGTGCTCGAAATGGCTCAACAAGAGAAAAGCAAAAAATCGTACGTAGTCCCCTGTTCGTCCGGACTTCGTGATGCTGTTGCAGCTCTAGCCGAGGTAAATGGAGTAAACACCGCAGATATAGCCCGCTCTGTAATGTTACTCGTTCCAAATAGAGCTATTCGAGCCTATCCAGACCCGGGAGAACCTTTGCCGAATGACAGAGAAGAAGTTATCCTAAAAACTGGCCCTAACGCTGGCAAGCCTTGGCGGCGAAAGCCAAGATTGCAAGTTCGGCTTCCAGCCGGTTATGAAGTTGTTGATATTAGAAGGGCACTTGCGCTGGCTTTGGCACTTGATGCCGGCAGCTTGGAGGTTGTTTTGAAAGATAGTAATCATAAGCGCATCGAGGATCGTTTAGAGTCAGCGGAAGGGAAGGTAAAGAGATTGACGAGTGCACTTAGTGCAATTTCATATCAACCAATAGAGCGTGGAATTGAAACAAAGGCGGATGCGCTGTATGTACTCGGATTTCACCCCCACTCAAGACCTACCCGGGCCGATATCAAGGCTCGTTTTCGAATGCTCGCACAAATCTATCACCCTGATGCGATATTTGGAGATACTCGCCGGATGAGTCAGCTTAATGCTGCAATTTCATTTTTACGCAACCGAATATCCTGATTTTTCAAATACGAAAAGGATTGGAAAATATGTCTGACAATTCCCGAGCTACCGAAGATCACTTGCAAAGCTTATTCCCGGGAGGACGCATGACGAAGAATGCTCTTCCGTCTGATGTGAATTTTGTAGTTTGTGAAGGGAAAGGTTCGCGTGTTCTCGGAACCGACGGAAGATGGCGAATTGACTATGTGGGTGGTGCTGGGGCCCTAATACTTGGTCATGCGCACCCCGCCATTGTTACTGCCCTTCAGGACCAGTCTACAAAGGGGACCCATTTTTTTGGTTTGGTTAATGATAAGGCACTTGATTTAGCTGAAGAGATGATCACTGCCGTGCCCTGCGCTGAAAGGGTTATTTTTACCACAACAGGTTCCGAATCTACCTATTATGCTATGCGGTTAGCGCGTGCATATACTGGGCGAGATCTAATATTAAAATTTGAGGGCGGATATCATGGCAACCATGATTATTCAAATTTAAGTGTGGCTCCAAAGGCGACATCTAATTATCCGGGAGGACAGCCAGATGCGCTTGGCATCCCGAAGGGTGTGCAAGAAACGATAATAGTCGCTCCCTTCAATGATATTGATGCTGCGGCAAGAATAATAAAAGAACATAAGGATCGGTTAGCGGCTGTCATGCTTGAACCAGTTCAAAGAGTAATCTTTCCCAGAAGCGGGTTTTTAACGGGCCTAAAGAATATTTGTGATGAGGCCGATGTTCTACTTATTTTTGATGAAGTGGTGACGGGCTTTCGGCTTGCTTATGGGGGTGCGCAGGAGGCTTTCGGGGTTACGCCAGATCTCGCTTGTTTTGGCAAGGTAATGGGCGGTGGAATGGCGCTGGGTGCGGTAGCAGGGCGGGCGGATATTTTGCTCAATGGGAACCCGGGTATCACGGGAGATAGCAAGGGAATAGCTATCAGTGGCACGCTACACGGAAATCCGTTAAGTGCGGCGGCAGGACTAGCTTGTTTGCAGACGCTAAGAGATCTAAACCCGTATGACGATTTGCGTGCAAAGGGAGATGCCCTGCGTTCGGCATTTCAAGAGGTATTGGATCAACACGGACTTGGAATAAGAGTAATAGGAAGCGAGTCTTGGTGGCAGTTTTTTTCAGGATCCCATGATCCATCTGATTATGCAGATTTTTTAGCATCTGACATGTCAAAGACAGAATTGCTAGATCTCGCACTTAGCCGTGAGGGAGTATTTGTTATTCCAAATACAAGGCGTTTCATTTCTGCTGCCCACACAAATGAAGATTTAGAAAAAAGTGTTTTAGCTTTAGATGCAGCGTGTAGAGCCGTTACACGTGTTTAGGGCGGTGGAGTCAACAAACCATTATGCATAGAACGAAATATTCGTATTAGTTGGGAAAAGGTCTGTAGCTGCGGGTTCCAGTAAAAATTCTGTCCCAATATAAAAATTTGTTCGTGGATCCATCGAAATCCTTGCTTGACTTACACTTTGATAGGCAAAACAATAGCCCTTCGCGGCAATTTCATCAGCCTAAGGGAGGGTTGCCGGTGGACAACGTCGAAGATAACCGGACTGTTGGATATAAATAGTTGGTATCGTCGGTGTATTCATCTTTTGCCATGACGGCGAAAGGCCTGCCCGCGGTAGTTTTAGGGAGGCATAAAAATGTCTTTACGTAAGATTATGGCCGCCGCCGCTTTGGGCGGAGGTCTTGTTATGGCACCAATGGCGGTGTCAGCTGCTGACTTCAGCGGCAAAACCGTAACAATTATCGTTCCCTTTAAAGAGGGTGGCGGTGCGAGCCGTTACGGTCGAACTTGGCAACCATTCCTGCAAAAATATCTGCCGGGAAACCCAAAGGTTGTTGTTCTCAACAAACCAGGTGGTAGCTCAATCCTTGGCGCGAACTATTTTCAGAAGCAAAAGGGTGACGGGCTAACTCTTCTAACTGTCTCGACATCAACCTTGACTAGTTTTCTTTTTGGCGGGAACAAAGTCAAATATGATCCTAACAGCTGGAAGGTAATTATCGCTAATCCTCTTGGGACTGCGTTCTATGCACGCTCAGATCAAACTGGGATCAAGAACAAAGGAGCCAAGGCTGACGTAATGGCTCTGCGGAAAGCAAACCTTGTTTTCGGTGCCAAGAACAAAACATCGGCTGAACTTCGTGCCTTTTTGGCTTTCGATATCCTTGGATATTTTCCGAAGCCAGTTTTCGGTCTTTCGACCGGCAAACAGCGCAAGGCAATAATTCGTGGTGAGCTTAACATCAACTATGACAGTGCCGCCAAATATAACAAATCTGTCACAAAGTGGATCAAGAAGGGTGAAGTGACACCTCTCATGAACCTTGGCCTACTTTTGCCGTCGGGCAAAGTGGTCAAAGATCCATATCTGGGTGATGAAACTCCAAGTGTGGCGGAAGCTTACGAAGCCGTTAATGGCAAAAAGCCATCCGGTATCCATTGGGAAGTTTTAAAGAACTTTATCGCGATGGGTGTAAGTGCATCTAAATCAATGGCTCTGCCGGGGGATACATCAAAGGATGTCTATGATACCTATGTTGCAGCTTTTAAGAAAATCTACAAGGATCCAAAGTTCTTAGATTTTATAAAAAAGGACATGGGTAAGTACCCACATTCATTTGGTAAAGATGCTCAGAATATAATTAAGTTTGCGACTAGCATGAGTCCCGAAGGTAAGAAGTGGATGGATGCTTGGTTGATTAAAAAATTCGGTAAATAAACCGAAATGGGGACCGGCCCATCGTAGGGCCGGTCCCACCTTTTCTAATTTTCTTTTATGAATTTTAAGATTTTAAAACAATTAAATAGGAAGTCGTTTTCAGTAAGTCGCTAATGGGGAGGGTGGTCCGATTTCAATAGAGCAAGCCGCGCTGGCAGCGTTATCGCAAATATTTACTTTGAGTCATGTTGCAGCCCTAGCGGGGGGCGTATTTTTGGGTTTATCGGTTGGTATCCTACCAGGTCTTGGGGGAACTGCAGGATTGTCTCTCATTTTGCCGTTTTTGTTCGGTGTAGAACCCACCCTAGCGCTTGCAATGATGATAGGCCTTCAATCAGTGACAGCAACATCTGATACATTTCCCTCGGTATTGATGGGCATTCCGGGCACTGCTAGTTCTCAGGCAACAGTAATGGATGGCTTCCCAATGTCGAAACGGGGTGAAGCTGCAAGGGCGCTGTCGGCAGCATTTATCTCATCAATGTTTGGTGGAATATTTGGTGCGGTGGTCCTCTCAGTTGCTGTTTTCTTTGCGATCCCATTAATACTTGCCATGGGATTCTCTGAGCAATTAATGCTCATTGTACTCGCTCTTACTATGATAGGTATGCTTACCGGTACTAGTGTAATGAAAGGTCTCGCTGCGTGCGTGCTTGGGCTTGCTCTTGCAGTTCTAGGACCTGCACCAATGACCGCCGAACTTAGATTAGGGTTTCTCGATTTTGGCAGTGGCTATCTTCTCGATACTGTAAAATTGGTGGTGGTCGGCCTCGCGATGTTTGCCCTCCCTGAAATCGTTGATTTATTGCGGCGGAATTTAACCATTTCTAAAAGCGGAGTTCTCGGAGCTAAAGGAGGCTGGTTTCGTGGTGTTAAAGATTGGCTCCAGAATTGGTGGTTGTCATTGCGCTGTGCAGCTATTGGTTGTCTAGTGGGAGCGTTGCCGGGTCTTGGTGGTTCGGTTATTGACTGGATTGCTTATGGCCACGCGATTCAATCCACGGATCGTAAAGATGAGTACGGTACTGGTGACGTGCGAGGTGTTATTGCCCCAGAGTCGGCCAACAATGCGAAAGAGGGTGGAGCACTTGTGCCTACGCTCCTATTCGGCATTCCTGGATCTGGTTCTATGGCAATATTGCTCGGTGGTTTCGTCCTGATAGGGATTGAGCCGGGCGTTGAGATGGTAACCGAGCAGCTCGATCTCGTTTATGTGATGATCTGGTCCGTTGGTCTTGCAAATGTGATTGGAGCGGGAACGTGCGTCTTTTTCGCGAATCAAATCGCAAAGCTTACAACACTTCGCTACTCGTTGGTAGCACCCTTCATGTTTGGGCTAATATTTTTTGCTGCTTTCCAAGCAACTCGCCATTGGGGCGACCTAGTACTGTTAATGGTATTAGGAACACTCGGCGTTTATATGAAACGGTTTGGATGGCCACGGCCAGCATTGCTAATAGGTTTTGTGCTTGCTGATAAGGTTGAGAAAGGGGTCTATCTCACCTACACGGTTCACGGGATAAACATGTTCACAAAGCCAATTGTGCTTGTTTTGATTGCTTTAACCATAGCGTCAATTATTGCTGCAGCTCGCTTTAAACCCGCAACTCCAAACCTAACCGAAAGTAGTCCCCATACGCACTTGCAAAAGAGCCCGCAACTTATCTTTTATTGGATATTGATGATTTGTCTGACTGTAATGTTCGTTGATGGTTTGCAAAAACCTGAGCTTACGAAATTGTTTCCTGTATTTACATTCTGGTTAGCAATGGCATTCATGGTTCCATTAGGTTTTAAACTTCACCGAGCTAAACAACCCAGCAAAGATCTATATGACAGTGAAAGAGAGTCGGTGCCTGAGACGGATGGGTTCGTTTCCCGGTCTGCTGAACATTATCTTACGTGGTTATTAGGGATGCTAGCTGTTTCCGCGGTATTCGGTTTTGAGATTGGAGTGGGACTTTTCATTTACGCTTTTGTGAGAGCTAAGGCTGACCTGTCTCACGCAAAGAGTATTTTATGCGGGCTAGCGTTCGTCGCATTTCTTGGGTTATTAGCCAACTATCTAACGCTTGAGTATCCAAAAGGCTTTATCCAGAATTACTTATTTGATTATGGCCTAGACGCCCTTTGGCGAGGGTAAAAGGGATTTATTTTTATAAGGCTCCCATTCCGCTTCTCCATTTTTATTGGTTTCGGGCCAGAGCTCTTGCTATATAGGCTCTATAGTTTTTAACGCGGTAGAAAAGTGAAAAAAGGTGTCCGGGTATGTCCATCGAAGAAGCGGTTTTAACAGCATTTGCCAGGTTGTTTACTTTGGGCCATCTCGTTGCTCTTTGCGGGGGAGTTTTCCTTGGGCTTGTAGTTGGAATACTGCCGGGTCTTGGCGGTGTAGCTGGTTTGTCGCTTATTCTACCCTTTCTTTTTGGAGCTGACCCATCCATAGCGCTGGCAATGATGATAGGCCTGCAATCTGTGACCGCAACCTCAGATACGTTTCCGTCGGTGCTTATGGGTATACCAGGCACATCAAGCTCACAAGCAACTGTAATGGATGGTTTTCCAATGTCGAAGAAGGGGGAGGCGGCACGCGCTCTTTCGGCAGCTTTTGTATCGTCGATGTATGGCGGTATCTTCGGTGCGTTGGTACTATCGGTGGCTGTTTTCTATGCCATACCATTGATTTTGGCGATGGGTTTTTCTGAACAATTGATGTTAATTGTTCTAGCGCTCACCATGATTGGTATGCTCACAGGTGATAATGCTTGGAAAGGCCTCTTCGCATGTGTGATGGGTTTCATGGTGAAAATTATTGGCCCGGCGCCCATGACAGCGGAGCTACGGCTTGACTTTCTAGATCTTGATACTGGTTATTTTCTTGATAACGTAAAGCTAGTAATCGTTGGTCTCGGTATGTTTGCAATGCCCGAGATAATTGATTTATTACGCCGGAGTCAGACTATCTCAAAGTCTGGTGATTTGCGAGCACAGGGTGGATGGGTGCAGGGTGTCAAGGATTGGGCACAAAATTGGTGGCTCTCAACTCGTTGCTGCGTAATTGGTTGCATAGTTGGAGCAATGCCGGGTCTAGGTGGTTCGGTAGTCGATTGGATCGCTTATGGCCATGCTATCCAAACAACCGACCGCAAAGACGATTACGGCACCGGCGATGTTCGTGGTGTGATTGCACCAGAATCAGCAAATAACGCCAAAGAGGGCGGAGCGTTGGTGCCAACCCTATTATTCGGCATTCCAGGCTCTGGGAGCATGGCCATTTTGATAGGCGGTTTCGTTCTGATTGGGATTGAGCCCGGTGTAGAAATGGTAACGGAGCAGCTTGACCTCGTGTATGTGATGATCTGGTCCGTGGCCCTCGCTAACGTCTTTGGTGCTGGCTTCTGTGTGTTTTTTGCAAACCAAATAGCATTGTTAACGACTATTCGGTATTCTTTGATTGCGCCATTCATGATGGGTTTGATTTATTTTGCTGCGTTTCAGGCAACCCGTCATTGGGGTGATCTTTTAATGTTATTTATCGTAGGTACTCTTGGTGTTTACATGAAACGGTTTGGTTGGCCGCGCCCTGCGTTGTTGATTGGATTTGTTCTATCTAAGCAAGTTGAGCAAGGTGTTTACGAGACATACACCGTTTATGGGTTTTCCTTCTTCGAACGGCCAATTGTGATTGTTATGGTCATCCTGATACTACTCTCTGTAATAGCTTGTATCAGATTCAAGCCTCGCCCGGTGAATCTCGCTGAAGACGGACCATACACCCATAAAAATAAAGCTCCACAATTGATATTTTACGGTGTCTTGGTGGCGTGGGTCACAATGATGTTCGTCAACAGCCTATACAAAGAAGATTTAACGCGTTTTTATCCTCAATTTGTAACTGTTTTAGCATTAGCACTGCTGCTGCCTCTGGGCCTACAAATGGTCTTTGGTAAGAAGCCAGCAACACATTTCTACGACTCCGAACTTGAAGATTTCGGTGATTACGAAGAGAAACGAACGAACGAATATCATCTGCTTTGGCTTGTTGGCATGCTCGCCTTGTGTGCTGTGTTCGGATTTGAGATTGGAGTTGCTGTTTATATATACCTGTTTACCAAGTTAAAGGCTGAGCGGTCTCATTTTGGAGCCTTAATTTGTGCGCTATCATTTACGGTGTTCTTGGGTGTCCTCGCGTATTATTTGACGCTAGAATATCCAAAAGGGTTTCTTCAGAATTTCGTAAATATCGGCCTTGATAGACTGTGGCGCGGCTAACTTATATCTACCGCGCCACTGTTTTAAGGATGTTTCTGGACAGATCGGCTAAATAACTTAACCTGCAGTTGTGGGAGGGTTTTTCAGAGGTTAATGTATCGGGAAAACTAGATATGGTCAGACATTCTTCACTATTTTTACTTTTGATAAACTGGCCTTTCCCGAAATCCAAAACCCAACATTAAAACTCCAGTAAGCACTACCATGGCCGTGAGACCATAACCTACACTATAATTAAAAATGTCGAGCGCGGCGCCCATGGCAAGAGGCCCTAAACATGCACCTGTGTGCATACCCATATGCGTGTAGCCAAGCGCTGATCCGATCCTTTTGGGTTCGACTGCCTCAACTGTCATGGCTTGTATCAAAGGAGGGAAGGAGGCAATCGTAGCACCAAGAATAACAGATATACCTATTCCAAACCATGCTGGCGCACCCGCATAAGAAATTAGGGAGCATGCAGAAAAACAAACTACTGCGAGGGAGCATATTACTAAGCAGAGTGCTTTTTTTCGGCTATGTAAGAAAAAATCACTTGCAAACCCCCAGAAAGGTCGCGCGAAAGCGCTTACTGCTTGGACAACGCTGTATATGACTCCGGCAGTCTCTTGACCAAAGCTCAGTACTTTCGTGAGAAAGGCCGTTAAAAAAGTAAAGAAATTATACTGTCCGAAATTGAATGCCATTGTGGATAGAACATACCGATTAAATTGTCGGTCTGATGCAAGTACTTTGAGTTCCCTAAATACGCTTTGCTTTTCTTTTGTGTCCTCTGTTTTATTCAGGGATGGAGGTAACAGAAAACAAAGGCCAACGCCGAAAAACGTTACTGTAGATATTATAAGCATTACAGTCTGCCAATGTAGGTTCCAGCCAGATGCCTCACCCCCATGAGACACCGCAAGGCCGCCCAGTAAACCGGCCACGACACCGCCAAGCGGCACGCCGGTTTGCTTAATCCCCATTGCTGTGGCCCGACGATGCGCGGGAAAACACAAAAAAACACCTTTAGAAGTAGCAGGATTAATGGCGGAATATCCCCAACCCATCATAAGAAGGGCGATATAAGCCATCAAGATATTCTCAGCAAACGAAAGTAGAACAGCCGCAGAGAATAAAATAGCAAAACCAACTAGAAGGCCGTTTCGTACTCCAATACGGTCAATCATATTTCCGTTAGGAACCGAGGATATTGCTTGTCCGATACTATACCATGTTATGAGCGCTGCTACGGCTGTGTATGGGGCTTGATAGTAAGTCTTAATTATAGGCACCATTACAGTAACGGCAGTCGAATGGACCGTGCCCACAAAGTGCGCCAGAACAAATACAGCTAGAGGTAATCTCCAACCCGTCTGACTGGCATCGGCTTTTCTCAATTTCATATTACTCAATGATATATTGGGCGCTATAAACGCTATTTAACATCTGGCGGTAAAACTGCTACTTGCTCAAAGGGGTGTCTTTTAGTGATTAGCCCGCAATGAGAAAAAACATCCAAGGCGCGCTCATATGATGCTGATGATATCTCCACTGAGGGGTGCCAATTTCCCAGACCTTTATAGGCATTGAGACAATCAATTAATGCTGGTTGGCTTATCCCATTGAAGTAGCCATCTTCCATGTGCGCAATATCTTCAGCAGGTGTTTCTATGCAATATTTACGAGCTTTACGATAGGCAACCATGAAAGACTTAGCTTCATCAGTAGAAAGCCACTCTGATGATGCTGCAAGGCTAGAGAAGGCAACGGGGCCAATTACTTCACCAACAGATGCAACCACGTATCCCACACCCTCTGTCTCTAATTGTTGTGGCGTAGGACCCTGAAAATGTGCGTAATCTGCCCGGCCAGCACGAAAGCCAGCTTCCATTGTATCCGTACCTCCCAAGTCAATTGCCTCTATGGAATCAAAGGGTAATCCAGACAGGTGGCAGGCAAAGCGAAACATCGCCATTGGCTGTCCACCATGGTCTATAATCATTTTTTTCCCTTTGAGTTTTTCCCATGTAAAACTCGGATCCGGCTCTCTGGCAACGATGAAAAACCCATCCTTTATGTTGATCTGCGCGAAATGCTGCGCTGGTGATTTTTCGCCCCTCTCGAGTGGGACCCAGCTCGCAGAAACTGCTGACTGTGTTACTTCGACGGTTCCGTCGGCAATCATGTTAAATACTGACTTCTGTGCATCTGCAATATGATATTCGGGCTCTAAACCCTCTTCTCTTAAAAAACCGCCTGCAATTGTTGCTATTAAAGGGCTGTAGAATGCTGAATACCGACTAAACCCTACATTAATTTTTTTCACCATATTCTCCCAAAAACTTCATATAGCTCCATTAAGGGGGCATGCAGCAAATCGCTACATTTCTCAACAGAGATGTGGTTATTTTCACCCAAATAGAAACCTCAGACTTATGCGATACTTATCTTTCACAACGCAGCCTTTCTTTTGTTGACGTGAGATTGATAAAAGGGACTGTTTAGTTTTGATTTTACATGCGTGCTAACACTTGTAAGCTCTTTAGTTTATAAGATTAATCGTGCAGTTTACATTGTATTGGTGGCATATGTAAAACGCCACTGCCTCACTACAAGCTGGAAAAATACTAAACAGGCCGGTCACCTTCGACCATCATGCGGTAGAGTTTGCGGAATTGTGACATGTCATAATCTTGGGTTGCTTGATGCATCGTCTGGCGATTATCCCAAATAACCATGTCTCCCAAGACCCATTTGTGTCGATAAATAAACTTTTCCTGACTCGCAAATTTTACAAGTTTCTTCAGTAAGGTCTGGCTCTCTTCAATTCCCATTCCTTCAAATTTTTCAATACGTATAGGGTTGACATAAATAGCTTTTTTGCCGGTTTCTGGATGGGTTCGTGCGACAGGATGGGCGACATCCGGTGAGCGGGCCTCTTCTTCTTTGGTACGTTTTGGAAGTTTTCTAGGCGCGAAACGACTGTTATAGGTATGGATTGCTTTAAGTGGGTCAACCAAGGATTTCATGTCCTCAGGTAAACACTCATAGGCAGCTTGGCAGTTACAAAACATGGTATCCCCGCCCTCGGCAGGGAGGGATACGCCATAAAGGGCGGTAGCCTTTGCTGGAATCTCTTCATTAGAGTGGTCAGTATGCCACGTGTGTCCACGGATCAGAACTTTACCATCACCCGCTTCGTCTCGATCACGATTAGTAACAACACCTATTTCAGGGGTGTCCTCATATAGATACTGTTGCAACAGTTGATATTTGGCCTCACCAAAAAGTAGAACTGCATCTCTAAATTGAGATCGGCTAAGAGTTTGATTGCGGAAAACTAAAACCAGGTGCTCTGCAAGTGCCGAATTAAGAGTCTTTTTTGTGCCCGCCTCGACGATTTGAGTTAGGTCAATACCTAAAACTTCGGCACCAATAGTATTCGTAAGTTTGTTAATCTCAATCTTCATATTCTTCCCTCACTCTGGCTTTATGCCCTTAAGAATTATGCGATGCATAAGGCGTTCCTCGCCTAAATCATAGTTATGTTCAACGCGATGCATCGCCTGACGATTATCCCAGATAATAACATCCCCTTGTTGCCATCTATGGGCATAAACGAGATTGTCTTTGGTGGAGTGGAGTATCAAGCGTTCCAATAGTTCAGAACTTTCATTGGAACTCATCCCTATAAACCGTTTTATTCTAAGAGGATTAAGGTAGATCGACTTAGAGCCACTTATATCGTGGGTACGAACAACTGGATGTACTATGTTTAATCTTCGTTCCTCTGCATCCGTGAGTAATTCCGCATGGCGCTCATTTTTAGTCATTATATCCCGGCTCTCCCGGTAGGCATGTATTGCTTCTAAACCGCTGATGCGATCTTTAAGTTCTTTCGGCAGAGTGTAATAAGCAAGGGTCATATTCGCGAACCATGTATCTCCCCCCCGTTTTGGGAGCTTAACTCCGTGAAGTAGTGTTGCTTTCGGTGGTTCAGGTTGAAAGGAATGGTCTGTATGCCATGCTTTTCCCAGTAATTTTGGCTTTCCAGTATTAGTTTTTTCCTGATTTGAAACGTAGGATACCATGGGGCAGTCAGGCACTTTATATTGCGAGAGCTTTTGAACTGCCGGTTGTCCAAGCTGCTTGGCGGCCGCAAGAAACTGTTGTGCATTTAGCCTCTGATTACGAAAGACCAAAATAACGTTTTCAACGAAGGCATCATTTATTTTGGTAGTGATTGAGGGACTAAAAGTCTCCCGCAAATCGAGACCTTTCACTTCGGCGCCCAAGCTTTTTGTAAGCTTACATATTTCAAATGCCATTATTCCCCTCCTCTAAGCTCAAAACGTGATTAGGCTCTCGTCTATATTCCTCTCTTACAATGCTGGCTTTTCACCCTCAATCATCATCCTGTAAAGAAATCGTTTGCCCTCGTAATCACCATTCGCTTTATGGAGGACACTTCTATTATCCCAAACAATTATGTCACCAGGCTTCCATTTGTGGCGGTATTGAAATTTTTTTTGATCAAGATGAGCATATATTTTGTCAAGCAACTCATCACTCTTTTCCCGGTTCATATCTAGAATGCACTCCGTTCGAACAGTGTTAACGTAAATTGACCTGCGTCCTGTATCAGGGTTGGTTCTGACTAGTGGATGTGTCACACCTCCGGGATATCGTTTTTCATCTTCAGCAGAGCGAATCGCCATTGGTCTTGGGCTACGGCTGCTTTGATAGGCATGTGTTGAGAATTTATTTTCGAGGTTTGTACGTTGCTCCTTACTAAGTGCTTCAAAAGCTGCGGCTGATGAAGTAAATTCAGTATCACCACCCTTATCCGGGATGTCTATGCCAAGTAATATGGTCGCTTTTGGTGGGACCTCTGCATATGAGTGATCCGTATGCCAGCTGGTTCCTCGGATAATTCGTTTCCCGGACCCGTGAACATCACGGTCTTCGCTAGAGATGTAGGCGAGTTCAGGACAGTCTTGAACATTCATATCGCTTAGTGTTTGGATTATCGGCACCCCAAATTGTTTACCGAAAAGAACAAACTCGTGTGGAGAGATATTCTGGTTGCGCAGCAATAAAACGGAGTGATCTACCCACGTCTTGTAAATTTTCTGTCTAGTATCTTGGCTAATTTCTTCACCGGCATCCAAGCCTACAATCTCCGCACCTACAAATTCACTTAGCTTTCTAATTTCCAATTTCTCACCTTTCGTCTTTGAGGATGGACACTTCTGAATCTGTTTGAATGCAACTAACCACTTACTCTCTGATGGTTTTTCAAATTCCAACAATTATACGGCCCTGTGAGTTCTCACAGGTCTAGATTATTTCAAATGGCGCCACATTATCGATCATCCGGCACATTAAAGATCGATAAACGTGTTGTTAGAAATATCTTTCTCATGCTAGACACAATGTCCTTTACTTTGTGAAAACTTGGTACCGTGCGTCGCCGTCTTCACTAATCTGTGCTGGTAACCCTTCCTCCCATTCGAGATATTCGCGCATTGCTTGTTCATTTCCCTGATGGCGATCATGGACGAAAAATAAGAAATCAAGCTGTTCAGAATCTGATGGTACTTTAGGGGAGCTCTTTAATGCGCGGCCCTCCTCCCGCCATTTCTCGCGTCCCCCACGGAGTATTGCGATAGGCGCTTCAACTACTTCGGAAAGATCCATAGCGAGTAGCCATGCTCTCGTTTCATGCTCGGAATATAAAACAATTTTTTTGCCAGGTATCAGCTTAGAAACGAGGCTATTAATACGGGCGCGCGTGCACCATATGGCACCAGGAATATGTTCTTCACGGTAGAGCCAGCTCACATCAGTATCAACCACCACGACTTCATCATCTGCGATCGCATTCTCCAGTTCCGCTGCAGTGATGGTCGCAAAATTAAGTTTTTGGTAGCCACAAAATTTAGGTGTTTCTGATCTAACGTTTTTCACGTGCGGCAGCACGCCGCCTTCTAATGTCCAAACATCCCATCCCATCTGTTTCAACCAATGGGCGGTTGTAATTGCGCGTATATTATTTTCATCGTCGAGTAAGATGAGGCGGGCGCCGAGAGTAGCAATCCATTCATCACACGCTTGGACTAATTGACCTCCAGGAGCATGCGTCGACCCGGGTAAGTGACCATCCGCAAATTCTTCTGCACTTCTAACATCCAAAAGGAAAAGTGTGCGCTCGCAGTCCCTTTGCCAGCATTTTAATGTATCAAAGGAAACTGAATCAATGTGAAGATCTTTCTTGATTTTGCCAGCACGTTGTTCGGCAGTTTTTTTACCGTCCTCCGATAATTCGTCGTATTTCCGAGTTGCGCCATGTTCAAGATTAAACCCCGCTAGGGTCCATCCCATGGTCCCTCCTTTGAGTGCAACAACTGGATTAGGCAATCCAGCATTTATAAGGGTTTGTGCTCCAATAATTGAGCGTGTACGTCCAGCACAATTTACCACGATTGTAGTTTTTGGGTCTGGAGCTAAATCATGAACGCGGTAAACTAGTTCAGCGTTTGGCACGTTAATTCCTCCAGGGATGCTCATCCGATTGAATTCCTTCGGTGTTCGGCCATCTAGGATAACATGGCGTGTGCCGTCTTCCTGAATGGCCTTTAACTCATGGGGCGAGATGTGAGGTGTCTTGGCGTAGTGTTCAACTATCTCTCCAAACGCCTTGCATGGCACATTGACCCCCTTAAATATAGTGTACCCAACTTCAGCCCAACCAGAGATGCCTCCGTTCAGGATCGTTATGTTCGAATAACCGATTTCTGAGAGACGTCTAGAAGCCTGGTCTGCAATGCCGTCTCCTCCATCCACCAATACAATACGAGTAGTTTTACGCGGGACTCGTTCGGTGACGCGCGCCTCCAAATGTGAATATGCACAAGGATTAGCATAGAGAATATGGCCTTCGCCAAACTCTCCATCTTCGCGCACATCAAGTAATGCTAATTCGCCGCCATCATGCAGCATCTTCTTAAGATCTTCAGGGTTGATTTTAGAAGCCATTTGTTTACCTCTCCTCGTCAGATCAGTGGCATCCCTTGTGTCATCGTGAATCTTAACAGATATATACCGACTAGTAGGCATATCTCTACTACGTTTAGATAAGCGTATGGACTTAAGCTATGGATCATAAAGAAACGGTAATTACTCAGGGGATCAATTAGTGCGGTATTTTTGCACGGCGTCCCAATCGAGCTCGATGTCAAACCCGGGTCCTTGAGGTACATCTATCCAGCCGTCACAAATATTCGGCCTATTCATGATCATTTTATCCCAAATCGGATCGCGTTCGGGGTCTGGAAAACAATCCGTGTATAGACCATGCGGAACGGCCGCTAACGCATGAACTGCTAGGTGGGTTTCCTCATGATGCAACAGCTTCACTCCAACTGATCCGCACATTGTTGCTGCGCGAAGCCATTCTGTAGGTCCCCCGCCATGCGACATATCGAAGTTGACAATATCTACTGCTCCCGCATCAAGCAAACGTCGCACACCCCAACTTGTCATTTCACTCTGGCCAGCATTAATTGGAATAGAGATACGTTTTCTAAGCTCTGCCATTGAGGAAACATCATCCTGCCATCGTACGGGCTCTTCGAACCACGTAATGTCCAAAGGCTCGACTAGTTCGGCAAATTGAGTTGCTTCATCTACAGTCCAGCCTTGGTTGGCGTCACAACCGAGAATAAAGTTTGACCCGGCTCCTTCGCGAGCTGAGGCGACGCGTTCATAATCTTCTTCCGGGCTCAAGCCCCCAACTTTAAATTTACAGCCGCCCATTCCCACACTTTTGAGCCATTGCATCTCCTCCCCAAAACTTTCAATCGTCCGCCCGTCTTGGTAGTAGCCCCCGGTTGCGGTGATGGGTATCCGTTGGCGGTACCCTCCCATCAACTTGTTGACACTGCAGCCAAGTGCTTTGCCTTTCAAATCCCAAACAGCGGTGTCTACGCAAGCAATTGCCTCCATTAAATATTTTCGGTCACCCTGCGGAGTAGTGATCTTGAACGCATGTTCCCAAACTTTTTCATGACAGATAGGGTCAAGGCCAATAATCAAAGGAGCTATATCCTCCATGACTATTCTCGCTACTTCTGGCCCACACTTTCGATTATCACCATTATACACCTCACTCACCAAACCATCATCCGTATAAATGCGAGTTACGATGGTATTACGGGTTGGTACCGTATAGGTAGCCCCAGCAAAAGGTTTTGGTAATGGAACCTCTATAGCTATAGCTTCAACTTTATCAATCTTCATAGCAAATCCTCCTAAATTCTATTGATTGTTGTAACATCTTGGGCAGTCAGGGCGATAGCCATACGAGTGCGGTTGGCTTAAACTTAGTGAGGAAACATAGGAGGGTCATATGGTTGGAAAATCAAAAGTTAATTTGCGGGAGCGTCTAAAGAGTGCGCCATCCAATATTTTTGTCGAGACTTATTTCAGCAACAAAGTAAAAAAAGACCTAGAATATAACTTTGACTCAGAAATGCAGATACACATGGCCCACGGGTTGATGCTGGTAAAACAGGGAATTGTTCCAGCCCGAGACATAAAAAAAATTCTTAAATTAATTCTTAAGATTCAAGCTGAGGGCTACAGAGTGCTAAACATTGATTATGAATTAGAGGGCCTATACTCCTACACTGAGCGTTACATAGTGTCTGAATTGGGCCCAGAGGTAGGAGGGAAATTGCATACCGGGCGCAGCCGCAACGATATGCACACCACTGCGTGGCGCATGGCACTGCGGATGGAATTGCTTGAGATTTTGTCTCGATTACTTGAACTGCGTAAAACAGTTTTGAGGCTTTCACAACGACATATTGCTACTGTAATGCCGGGTTATACACATTCACAACATGCGCAGCCGATTACGCTGGGTTATTATCTTTTGACCCTCGCGGACCTGTTACAACGTGATTTTACCCGTATTTTTGCCTCGCTTCAAAATACTGATCAATGTCCACTGGGTGCTGGTGCATTGACCACAACAGCGTTTCCGCTTGACCGTAAGCTCGTGGCTAGAGCGCTTGGTTTCCCTCAACCACTGGAAATCGCTTATGATGCAGTGTCAAATCGTGACGATGCGATGGAGTCAACGGCAGCGTTGGCAATTTTTATGACGAATATTTCCCGTCTTGCCTTTGATTTGCAGGCATGGAACACTTTTGAATACGGGTTTATCGAGACCGGCGACGAGCACTCCGCGGTTTCATCCATTATGCCGCAGAAAAAAAATCCTGCCGCTCTTGAACACATAAAAGCAGTAGCTGGGATTGTAAACGGCACATTCACTGCAGCTTTGGCTTGTGTCAAGAATACTTCGCTTAGTGACGTGGCTGATGGTGTAACCGCTCTTAATGAACCGGCGCTTGACGCTTGCAAACATGTAGGCAGCGTATTGTTGCTTATCAATGAAGTGCTTTCCGCTATTACTGTAAATAAAGACGTTATGAAAAGGCAGGCTGAGATTGGTTTCGGCACTGCAACAGAGTTGTCGGATGTGATAGTTCGCGAAACTGGCCTTTCATTCCGCATGGCACACAATGTAGTGGGGACCGTTGTGCGTAATACGGTAGCGATAGGTGGAATTGCTACCGACATAAAATCCTCTGACCTTGACAGTGCAGCGCTGGAGCTTTTTGGTAAGAGGCTCAATTTGTCTCAGACCGTGGTTAACGAGGCACTTGATCCTGAGAGAAATATCGAACAGCGTGGACTTCTTGGTGGCCCAAGCTCTAAAAGAATGCGTGAGATGATAAGAAATAGAAATCACATTTTGGGCGAGGATAAGAAGAAAGTTGGTGCTATTTCTCGTCGTGTGGCGCGAGCGCGAGAAAAATTAATTAATGATACAAAAAAATTCTGCAAGTTTCGAGGAGTCTGAAATGACTAAGCCAAAAATTGCTCTTGTAACCACAGGTGGCACTATTGGGTCAAAGGGCAAAGACAGCCTTGACACCTTTGACTACGTTGCGCACGGAGAGAGATATGGACCAACAGAATTGTTAGATTTATTCCCTGAGGCAGCTTCAGTAGCCGACGTAACGCCTGTCGACTTTGGTAGGGTCTCCAGTTCTGCCATAGGGCCAAAGACATGGCTTGAGTTGTTGGCTAAGGTTGAAGATGTAGCAAAGGTCCACGATGGTGTCGTAATAACTCATGGCACTGCCAGTTTAGAAGAGACGGCTTATTTTCTCCATTTGGCTCACAAATCCCACAACACGATCGTGGTTATAGGAGCTCAAAGGCCATCGTCAGGGTTTGCCACTGATGGAGGTGTAAATCTTAGGAATGGCCTGCAAGTCGCTGGTTCGCCCGAGTGTAAAGGCATGGGAGTACTGACCATACTCAATAATGAGATTCAGTGCGCACGTGAAGTAACCAAGACTTCAACTTATAGGCTTCAGACCTTTCGCGCTCCGGACATGGGAATGCTCGGCCATGCGGACCCAGATGATCGCATTTCTGTGTATCGGAGACCCACTCGAAGACACGCGCCAGATACGGAATTCAATGTAGCTGGGCGTGATAGCCTGCCACGCGTCGATATAATTTATTCGTATGCTGGCGCATCGGGCGATCAAGTTACGGCAGCAATTTCAGGAGGTGCAGAAGCAATTGTGATGGCAACTATGCCCCCTGGGACACCTGCCCCTGATCAAAAGCGGGCACTGCAAGAAGCTAACGCCAAAGGTATACCTGTTATATTCTCTTCTCGAGCTGGTTCCGGTCGGGTATTAGATCGTTCCGAATATTTCAACCAAGGTTGGATAAGTGCAGACAATCTCAATCCTCAGAAGGCGCGGATACTGACTATGATGGCACTTACCGTATCAAAAGAAACATCAGAATTGCGAAGAATGTTTGCTGAATATTGATCTAGTAGCTATTTTCCAAGAAGGTATGGAAATAGTCTTATGCAGTATTAAACAAACTCAATTATGGTTTCTCTGTTCGAAGACAAAAAACTAGACAGAGGAAAGCATCCTAAGACGCAAGGATTTGAGGAATTTTTTAATTGAGAGGTATCTAGATGATGCGCCAAAACAGGTAGCCCTAATGATTGAGCTGTGTCGACTTACTGATCTTTGTGATGGAGAAGCAAAAGGATTTTGCGTTGAGGGTGAGACTATAGCTCAGCGTTTAATTATAATCCGTATTGGAAGTAACGTACGGGCCTACATAAACCTGTGTCCGCATATAGGATCTAGATTAGACGGGGAAGTTGGGCAATTTATACAGAAGGATAAGCCAGAGCTGTTATTTTGCAATTCACATGCCGCATATTTCCGGATTGAAGATGGTTTGTGTATTGATGGCCCATGTGAGGGCCAAAAGCTGTATCCCGCTGCGGTTATTCTTGACGGGGATAAAATAGTGTACACTCGATCAGGAGTAAAAGTAGTGGAGGAAATCTCTAAAATAGTTTCAACGATTGATTAAAAAAATAAGAAGTTAGAATAGTTTACAAAATTATTAGAACCGGCCGGAGAAGTTAATTTATGCCGCATGAACACGATCAGTCCGAATTTCAGAAAGATACTGAAGGGCCAGATATTACAGAAACACAAGTTCTTGAAATTGCTATCCGCGAACTTCTTATTGAAAAGGGTATTTTGACTGCAGACCAAATTCGAAAACAAGTTGAGGATTGGGAGCAGAAGACGCCGGCTTTAGGTAGTAAAATCATTGCACGCGCCTGGTGCGATAATGTTTTCAAGAAGCTACTTTTGGAAGACGGCACCAAGGCGGTAGCACAATATGATATTGGGATGGGCGACTTAGAGCTGAAGGTTATTGAGAATACACCTGAGGTTCATAATGTCGTGGTCTGTACACTTTGCTCTTGTTATCCGAGACCAGTGCTTGGGTTACCACCGGCTTGGTATAAAAGCTCTAATTACCGACGTAGGGTAATTCGAGAGCCGCGGGCTGTTCTGAAGGAATTTGGAACTGATATACCAGAAGAAATTGAGCTGAGAGTGCACGATAGTACAGCGGATCTCCGTTATCTGGTTTTACCCATGCGTCCCGATCAGACTAAAAATATGACCGAAACAGAGCTTTCTAGCATTGTTACTCGAGACTCGATGATTGGTGTCACTACTGTGAGAGTGCCGTAATGAGAAAGAAAAAAAATCCAGCTGATATGGGTGGCGAGGCCGCTGGCTCAATTGATACAGCCGAGCACGAACTAGCTTTTTGGGAGTGGCGTGTTGATGCTATGGGCCAATTGCTGCGTCCAATAGGAGCCAATTTAACTAACACGCACGAGGGTCGACGTGCTATTGAGGCTCTCGGCGAGGATTATGAAAAGCTCAAATATTATGAACGGAAGCTTTGGAGTTTGCAGACGTTACTGATTGAGAAAGGGATATTTTCTAAAGAAGAACTCAAGATAAAGCTTGAAGATGTTCGAGGTCGCCAAAGGAAGTTATAACAAGTACTTTAGATCACTTCGTAGCTTAAAATAGGAGTTTCAAAATGTTGGAACTCTGGGTTTGGATTACCCTTTTTGCTGTGGTTATGCAGGTCATCCGCCATAGTTTGCAAAAGCATCTGACTGCAAGTATGAGTCCGATCGGTGTGGTCTGCGTTCGATTTGTCTTCGGCTTACCATTTGGGTTTATATACTATGGCATCTTAACATATTTCTCCGATGGAACACTCATTCCCTCTACCACATTTGATTTTTGGGTCTATTGTTTTTGTGCTGCATTAACCCAAATTTTGGGCACACTTTTCCTAATACTTTTATTTAGACAGCGTAATTTTGCCGTCGGCATCACTTACACAAAGACCGAAATTATGCAGTCGGCGCTACTAGGGTTAGTTTTGGTCGGTGACCAAATATCCCTGGCTGGGTATGTTGCGATAGCCATCAGCATGGCGGGTGTTATGATATTATCGGCTGTTGGCGGGAAATTTGACCTGAACAGCATTTTAACAGGTCTCTTTACCAGAGTTGCCGTTTACGGGCTTCTCAGCGGCTTTGGGACCGCTTCAGCTTCCGTATTCATTCGTGCAGCTGCACTAGAATTAACAGAGGCCGGTTTTTTGCTGAGAGCAGGTTTTGTGCTCGTAATAGTGCTGTCCATTGAGGTTTGTCTCATCGTGTTTTATCTTACTTTCCAGGATAAGTCTGAAACTCAAAATATTATTGAGCGCTGGAAACCTAGTTTGATGGTGGGTATTTTCAGCGCACTCGGCTCTGTTGGTTGGTTTAGTGCTATGACACTTGAGCGTGTAGCATACGTTAAAACGGTCAGTCAGCTTGAAGTTATCTTCTCAATAATTGTTTCTTACCTGATATTTAAAGAACGCACACAGGTCCATGAATTTATAGGCATGTCATTAGTTGTTATTGCTATCTTTGTCCTGCTTTTGGTGGCTTAGGTTGTTTGATTGCTCGTTGAAATTCCCACGCCAGATCGCAGGCCATTTATAGCCTGCCCAAATGAGTAATACTGTTCCCAAGCTTGCGGAGATCGCAATTGCAATAGGGGCCCCGTAAAATTCGGCAATAAGTCCAAGGAGTAGAATGCCAAATGGCTGAGTGCCTATACATACAGCAAGTACACCCATAGTACGGGATCGCATTGTCGGATCAGAATATGCGATCATTAGCGCGGATTGGCTAGCGGAGAAACCAGAATGGCCGATCCCGCTCATTACCAATAGGGGTATAGCGAAAATGAGTTCGGGTGCATGGGAAAATGCGATAAGGAAAACTTCGAATATAATTGAGCC
>Ga0163109_10000062_pt1 | contig 86901 bp, 63 predicted proteins | sample CRUFie1St13metaG_FD_108704 | JGI IMG/M metagenome (GOLD analysis project Ga0163109, IMG submission 108704) | Marine microbial communities from the Costa Rica Dome - CRUD Field 142mm St13 metaG | ecosystem: Environmental > Aquatic > Marine > Oceanic > Photic zone | place: Costa Rica: the Eastern...
AGGCTCTGCAACGCCAACGTCCAGCTTGTAAGAATATTCGCCGGGCTCAGAACGAACCTTGATCGCTTCTTTGATGCTGAAAGATGCTTCGACAGTGTTTGCCTTTGAAAAGTCGACTCCAGCTGTGATGCGTCCTTCAACCGACTCTGGTAGATTAGGACCGTCGGTGGAAGTTTCGACGTCGAGCTCGGTCTCAATAAAGCTGTAGGCGTCCTTCAGATTTACATCAACGCCAACGTATTTTTCGTAAAGATTGATGCGGAGCATCTTTTCTTTGGCATCACCCATTAACATGTCGATGTCGATGTCACCTTGCCGAGTGGAGCTCATCTCCATTCTCATCGTAGTTGGTTCGCAGTCGTCCGGCTCTGGCTTAGGTTCTGGGTCGTTGCCCGGGTCTGGGTTATTGGGATCGCTAGTTCCAGGTGGATCAGTTCTATCGCCTGGTTCCGGCTCTTCCTCACCGCAATCGAAGACCATTTTGTAGACGACTTTCTTATCCTCTTCCGTTTCAAGGTTTTCATCGTCAAATATTGCGTCTGTCGCCTCTGACGCCATTTCACTCGCGCGTTCTTGTGCGGTGCGCGTATCTTCTTCACAAGGTTCTGGCTGTGGGTCCGGATTCGGTGGTTCATTCATGCCGTTGCTCGGTGGCTCCGAAGACCTTTCCTCATCACAACTATCATCCCGAGTAATTGAAATGCCGAGGTCTTCGAACATTTCCATCTCTCGCGCAATGTCCTCGGTGGTAGCGAGACCTTCTAAAGCCGTAGTGAGATTTTTTTGGAAAATTTCCTTGAGACTCTGTTTCGTGACCGCAATTGGCTCCGGCGGAGGGGGAGGTGGGTTCATCATATTGCCCGGAGGCGGAGTGTCGTTTGGTTTAGGATATTCGGTTTCGGCCGTTCCACAAGCGATAAACATACTTGCGGCAACACCAGCGGTAAAGAGGCGTATAAGTTTCATGCGAGGACTTTACTAAGATCCGCTCTACGAATACAAGGCGCTGATGAGTGCGTGACCGCGGTCACTAGATCGCGCCGTTCTTTATGTGTCTGTAATTATTTGATTTTTTGAGTGTAGATATCAACGGCTGCCTGAGAGAAGCAGCAGAAATTCACAATAATATCTTCTAATTCGTTTCTTTTCTCTATCTCTTGTTCAACTGTCTTCACTGCAATCTCTGCGGCTGCAGCCATCGGGTAACCGTAAACTCCTGCGCTAATCGCAGGAAACGCAATCGAGTTGAGCCTTAGTTCTGCTGCTAATGCAAGGCTATTGATATAGCAGGCGCGTAAGAGCTCAGGTTCTCTATGTCCCCCTCCTTTCCAGACCGGCCCAACAGTGTGAATGATAAAACTTGCGGGCAATCGGAAGCCTAATGTGTATTTTGCACTGCCTGTCTCGCATCCGCCTAATATCCGGCACGCTTTCAACAAATCGGGTCCAGCCGCGGAGTGAATAGCACCGTCGACGCCTCCCCCGCCCAACAGAGATTCATTCGCGGCGTTTACAATCGCGTCGACTTTTAAAGTCGTAATGTCCGCCAAAAGAACTTTGATGCGACTGTTCATTCGTTCTCCCTAAGATTCCATTTTGGTACCGAGAAGGCTTTGATACACTTCAGATGTCTGATGGGCAACATTCGCCCAGCTCCACTCCTGGACCACTTTCTTTCGAGCACGCTCGCCGAAGCTGGTTCTACGGTTTTCATCGTGCGCGAGGCTGATGATAGCAGCGGCCAATTCGCGACTATCCTCGGATTTTACTAATTGGCCATCATGCTTATGCTCTATGATTTGGATGAGTCCGCCCACAGATGATGCGATGACTGGTGTAGCGCAGGCCATTGATTCAAGAGCCGTGAGGCTTGTCGCCTCGTTGCGACTCGGCAGCACCACGAAATCCGCTGCGGCATAGTAGTAAGGCATTTCTTGTCTGGGTTGAGGTCCTTTGCAAAGAACAATGTCCGCGCTCTTCTCTTCTTGCAGTTTTTCGTCGATATTCTGCTCAAAATCTGATGTTTTTGCACGAGCATGGTCTCCCACGAAGACAAACCGAATATCCGGATTTTGCTGAGTTGCAGTCGTTAGTTTAATAGCATCAGCTAAGACATCTGTGCCTTTTACATGTTCAATCCGACCTGCGTATAAGACGATGATGGCTTCCGTGGGTAAACCAAGCGCCTTCCGGCACTCCCTCTGATCACGTGGTTTGAACTCTCTTACGTTGACGCCATTTGTAATCAAATGAACATCCTGATTAGGCACTCCTATTTCTAGGGTGTTTAAACGTAGACGTTCAGAAACAGTTATCCAGGCGTGCGCGTGTCCAATCTGTCGCCGCAGTCTAGCGTGTCGACCTCGATTCAGTGCAGCTGTGAAATGACTGGTATGGTTTGTAAAAACTTTCGCGGAATGTTTCAGCTTTTTAGTCGCCTGGCAAAAATGGTCAAGAGTATGCCAGTGGATAATGTCAGCGGCGCCTCGTTGTTTAAGTTGCTCGATGAGCGTTTTTGTTTGGCTTATGATTTGAGGTTTCGCAATCCATCTGGCCCGGGAGTATTTTGGGGGAATGCGGAAAACGTTCCAAGGAACAGAGTCCTTTGTATCGGACGAAACGGAAGTGATCACCGAGACCAAATGGTTCGAATCGTGCAACGCGTGAGCAAGCTCGTGGACGTGTCCGGCGAGCCCTCCGATATTTGGAGCATAATCTCCGCTGATCAAAACGACTGATGGCTTCAATTCATCGTGAATGTAGCGCAAATACCGAAAATAATACTCGCTAAACGGTGGTTAAATTCAGAAAGTTTCTAAGAATTTGAAGCCCGAACTGCGTCCCAATGGACTCGGGATGAAATTGAATGCCCCAGAGTGGGTGCTGTTCGTGTTTTAGGCCCATTATAAGACCATCACTTGTTTCTGCGATGATTTCTAAACACGAAGGAAGCGAAGCTTTTTCTACGATGAGCGAATGATACCGCATTGCTTCGAAAGGAGAGGGGACGCGTGCGAAGATCTGGTCGCCCTTATGAATGATTGGGCTTGTTTTTCCGTGCATGACCTGCTGCGCTCGTACGACTTGACCGCCGAAGACATGAGCTAAACCTTGGTGGCCTAGGCAGATTCCTAGTACTGGAGTCTGCGGGCTGAGTTGTGAGATAACCTCAGAACAAACACCGAAGTATTCCGGCTTTGCTGGATGACCAGGCCCAGGCGAAATTACAATTTTCTGCGGCGCGAGCTTTCTAATATCTTCGAGCGAGATTTCGTTATTTCTAACAACCTTTGCCTCAACCCCTAGCTCTCCAAAGTATTGGTAGAGATTAAATGTAAACGAATCATAATTGTCGATGATCAGCAGACTCATGAATGTTACTCCTTCTGGACGTTTTTCAAGGCATGAATAAGCGCTCGTGCTTTGTCCATCGTTTCGTCGTATTCGTTAGAAGGGTCTGAGTCTGCAACAATTGCACCGCCAACACTGAGATATGCATGTTGGTCTTTGATAATTATCGTTCGAATAACAATGTTCAAATCAGTTGTTCCTGAAAAGTCTAGGAAGCCAATCGCCCCTGAGTACACGCCGCGATTAACCGGCTCAAGTGTGTCAATGATTTTCATGGCTTCAATTTTTGGCGCTCCGGTCATAGACCCACCAGGAATGGCAGCGCTTATGAGGTCAAAAACATCTTTATGAGGTTTTAGTTGGCCTTCGATTGTTGAAACGAGCTGAAATACAGTTGCATAGGTTTCTACCGATAATAACTCCGTCACCTTGACGGTCCCAAATTCGCAGACCATTCCTAGATCATTTCGGACAAGGTCTACAATCATCATGTTCTCAGCTTTATCCTTAACATTTGTGCTGAGGTCGCGAAATTGTTTCTCATCTTCCAAGGCGTCTTTCCCACGGGGCCGAGTGCCTTTGATGGGCCGACTCTGTACGATTTTATCTCGACTAAGCTTTAAGAATCTTTCAGGGGAAGAGGAGACAATAGTTGCTTCCGGGAGCTTGAGATAACTCGCAAAAGGAGCTGGATTGATCCTTCTTAATTCTTGATAAAGTTGCCATGGATCACCATCAAACGGTGCATCCATTCTGTGGGTGAGGCACACTTCGAGAGCGTCACCCGCTAAAATATGTTCTTTCGCTATGTTTACGGAATCACAATATCGTTCTCGAGAGAAGGGTTGATTTAGACAGATGGGCTGTGAGGTTCGAACTGTTGCCGCCGATGTCAACGTTGCTTCATCAAGAAGACGCTCGAACTGATGAATTTTCTCAATAAATACCTGTTTCTTCCTTTGAGAAGAGCGATTTGCTTCCTCTTGCGTGGCGCCGCGCCCGAGAATTGATATCCACGTTTTGCTGGTTTTATGATTATGAACAAATACACAGTCACAAAATAAGAGGCATATGTCGTCCATGCATAAGTCATCTTTGCTATGACACGTGAGTGCTTCAACGAAGTGTCCTGTTTCGTAGCCGAAATAACCGACGGCCCCCGAAAAAAATGGGACATCGTGGAGCACATAACTTTCGGGAGAAATTTGATACCTAGAAAATGTTTCTCGTAGGTCACCGAAAAGTTCTACGGTTCGGCTCTTTTCATTCGCGTCCAAAAGCCTTTTTCCAAACGTATCTTCAAATACTATCTCTTTGACTAGGGCTGAGGCGATGCCGGAGCCTTCGTGCCTTCGCTTGGCTTTGTAGACTAAGAAAGGATCGCCGCCGCAGTAAGAATAATGGCCAAGCTCTTTTCGGCCTCCTGCGCTATCTAAAAGGAAAGCGTAATCAGAATCTTGAAACATCTCCATGTAGCGATGGAATGGATAGCGAAGAGTGTGTTCTTCTAGCTGGTGATCTACCTTCAGGCTCATAAGTGTTTAATCATCTTCAAAATTGGGGTCTATTTCGTACCTCCCGGTCTCTAATATTGCTGACCTAAAAACGGAAGCAGAAATCAGGCCTAAGCATGAATTCAGCTTTTTCTGCGGCTGAATCTCGGACGATTTGGTTTTCCGAGGTTTAATCGAGGTCCTTTACGTGGTGCTCGAACATTTGCTGCAAAAAGAAGTCGCAACACCGACCACTGTCTCCCTTCCCACGGACCCAAAAGCTTCAGCATCTGCTCATCGTCTCCCCGATCACGCCCTTCGAGGGCCCATGAGACCGTGTGCGGAAGCTGGTAATCCCCTAGAGGAACGGCGTCCAGTTGGTTCAACGCAAAACCAAGGCAGTGTTCAATCGTCCATGGACCAATATTTGGAATATGAGAGAGTTTATTTCGGATTTCGTCAGCTTCCAGGCAGGCCCAAGAATCAATGCGATGACCAATTCTCGCAACTTCTCGAATCGTCAAACATCGCCGTTGGGAGATACCGGAGTTGTGGAGAAGATCGACTGAAACGCGGTTTATTTGTTCATAGCTCGGCGGAAGCAGCAGTTCAGAGTCGACGGGCGTGAAGGAGCCGGTTTGTCTAATAAAGTGTCGCCAAGCGCGTGCTGCGTCTTTCCATTCGATGAGTTGCTGCATCACGGTTCTGATTAAGTCATAGCCAAGGTGAAGCGTGATCGTTGGATAAATTCCTCGGTATTGATGAGAAAGACGAGTCATGAACGGGTGCCCTTCGACTTGAAAAGCTTTTGCATGAAGTCCTAAAAATTTTTCAATCACTTCTCTAGGTATTTCGTGACCAGGCCCGCTGCACCGAACGTTCAGAGACTTCTCACGGTGTTCGACTTCGAGGTATAAGGGTTGTCCTTTCCACCATTGCAGCTTTCGCATGTGTTTTGGGGTGAGAATCACGCTTGGATCACTCAATCCGAATCGATGAAATTTCAACGTCCCCAGGAGATCGTAATGCTCTGGTGACGCGAACTCGTGGTCGATACTGGTCTTCCAAGAAAGTTTGGAAAGCTTGTTTTCATCCATTCGAGGTCAACTCCCATTGATTCTCGGGCACGTTTTGACAGTGAGCGCAGAAATAAGTTGAGCGTTGTTGAAGACCTTGCCGTCGCATCCGAATCGGCTGGTCACATTTCATACAATGTTGTCCGGCTCTTTTGTAAACCCATTTAACGGTGCGGTGTCCCCAATGGGTTCTTCGAATTCCTGGCGCGATGTTTCTCCGCATCCATCTTCTTGTGTTCTCAATAAGACTTAAGAGCTGTTTTGAGGAGTAGTTATCGGTTCTTTGAAATGGGTCGAGTTGCTCCAAGAATAAGATCTCCGATTTATAGATGTTTCCGATGCCGGCGCATATTCTCTGGTCGAGCAGGTTTTCTCCAAGTTCGACGTTGCCCGCCCGCAAAAGGTTGTTAACGATACTCTCGAGCTCAATCCCGGGTTCAAGTATATCTGGGCCCAAATTTGAAAGAAGAGGGTGATGCTGCAATTCCCACTCCGTCATAACTTCACCTATCGGTGCATTCTCACAGACAGCGAACCAGGAATCCGTCGTAATCGCGACGATCATCTTGGAGTGATATTTTGACTTCTCGGAAAGAGGGCGTATTCTCCATCGTCCCTCTCGTCCTAAGTGAGTATGAATGACGTAACCATGACTGAAATAAATGAGGAGGTGTTTCCCTCGTGCGTTTACGGCACGAATACTGTGCCCTATGAAATCGACCCTCGCGATGGCTGGGTCGGAAGAATAAAACTCTCGAATAGATTTTTGTACGATTGTCTCATTGAGCCGAAGCTGTATTTTCTTGAGGGTGTCACCTTCGGGCATTTATCGCCTCCAAGTGTGTCTTTTTTGATAAAAGCAAACCCGAAGAAGAGCTTCTGAATCCATGCTCTGTAAGCCTTGATACCTGCGCCCATTTGTTCGCGGCGTCTCCATCAATTATTTCAAAGAAAATTGTTCGTTGAAGGTCGCGTTCTAGGATGTGCGTGAGCGCTGAAGTGAGAGCCTGCAGCTCTTTTCGACGTTCCACTTCATCTTCGCTAAGGTGCGTATTCATTGACTTACCTGAGCGCGAAATAAAGGCGATAAGCTTTCCGTTGGCGAGAATGACCCGCGCACCAGGAGAACGTTCGGGCCTTCCTGAAATTTCTGATGGCCAAGGCAAGGCCGACCCGTACGGATTCGCTGGATCCGTCGCTGCCAAGCACACCGCGTGAATATCATCGTTTTCATCTCGATGAGCACGGAGCATGTCCTCAGCTCCTGGTACAGCGAATTGCGTTGCGCCTAATCCTTCGATGAAGTACCCGCGCCGAACTTGGCCACTTTCCTCCAATGCTTTCAAAATGGGGTATACAGACGAAAAACCTCCGCTCAGTTCTTCCATTGAAACAGCCTCACGAGTAAAAACGCCATGCCGCTCAAGCAATTGTTGGGCAAGTGCCATACGTTTGTCTGTGCTTGGTGTGGCGAGTCGGCTTCTTCGCTCACTGACGAGCCACCAGCGTCCCTCCGAGCCTGGTAGTCCGCTCGGGCGAGCGTTCCTAAATCGAAGACGTCTTCGGTTACTTGGCCCTCTTTTTTGAGTGCCTCGTAAGAGGTTTCGTAAAGGAACGAGACTGTCGTTACTGACCTCTCCATGCCAAACCAAATCCCAGAGTTTAGTGAGTAGCTCTGTGGGAAGTCCTCCGATTTGTCCATGGAGGTGACTGAAGAAAGCTGCACCGCTACCTCTGAGGGCTGTCCTAATGGCGTCGTATACTTCTCCCTCTAAGGGGTCAACATTTGTGGCAAGGAGATCAAGATGGGAGCTGGAGTATAGAGCGACTCGTCCATCTTTGCTCCCCGTTGGCCTAATCCCAAGCCAAACGACTTCACCCGATGCGAGAAGTGCGTCTAAATCTGTGGGTTGATAATTGTGAATTCTCGCGGGAAAAACATCCGTTTCGAGAACGGTCGCAGGGATAGGCGCTCCTTGTAAGCGCTCTACAATGTCTAGAAGTCCATCTTGGTGTTTGGAATTATGACTGATGCCGTGCCATTCGACCGAAAACCGAGCGAATGACTCGTGACTGACGGATTCCACTTCAGCTCGAAGTCGACTGAGCGAGGCTTTCTTTATGCGCCTCAGTACAGCCGAAGAGCACCACTCTTGTTGTGTTCCTTGCGGCAAGAATTCACCGGAAATCACTTTGTCTAGTTTCTCTAAACGCGTGAGAACCTCTAAAGCAACGCTGCGGCCGAGCCCATAATGTTCTGCGAGACCCATAGCGAGAAATGGACCTCGGTTTCGGGCAAAACGTAAAACCAGATCACCGAGTGCGTCTTCAACCGGTTCCAGAAAAGCTTCAGGTAGGCCGGGAGGAACGACAATGCCAAGCGCATCTCTGAGCCGGCCGGCATCTTCCGCTGCAGCGAAACAACTTCGGTTTGCCATGCGGATTTTGACGATTCGGCGAACTTGGATCAGACGTTCCAGGCTGGATGAGAGATCAAAGTTCTCGTCAGCTCGGACACTCAACTCGGCAGCGTCCATTGGTCCAAAAGAAAGAAGCAGGTCATGAATATGGTCTAAGCTGTTCAGCTTATAGTCCAGACGCTGTAGCTGTCTTTCTATCGTGTCGATCGCTTGAGGGTCAATCAGTTCTCTTAGGGCCGCATCACCGAGTAATTCTCTAAGACGAACGTGGTCGATTGTGAGTGCTTGAGCGCGTCGCTCGGCTAATGGCGCATCACCTTCGTACATAAAGTTGGCCACATACTGGAACATGAGCGCTGCAGCAAAGGGTGATGGAGACTCTGTCTCCTGAATACGAACCTGAATTCGTCGTTGTTGCACACCTTCAAGAATTTGCCGGAGACCAGGCACGTCAAATTGGTCTTGTAAGCATTCTCGGTACGTTTCTAATATGACCGGGAAATCACGAAAACGCGAGGCAACAGATAATAGTGACGCAGCTCTTCTCCGTAGTGCCCAAAGTGGACTTCTCCCGCCTGGCCGCTTTTTAGGCAAAAGCAGTGAACGACCGGCGTTCTCTCGGAATCGTGATGCGAATAAAGAAGTGTCCGCTAACCGGCTAATGATTCGTTCTTCGACGTCCGCGGGCTCAGGAAAAAAGAAACGATCGTCAGGTGGCTGGTCACCTTCGGGCATTCGAAAAACGATTCCGTCATCGGACCAAATGACGTCCAACTCCATCGCGTATTCCTCGAGAAGTTTTGCCCGAACGGCCATAGCCCAGGGGGCGTGGACCGCGGCCCCGAAAGGGCTGAGTAAACAAATTCTCCAATCTCCAATTTCATCGAGAAACCGCTCCAATACGATGCATTGATCCGTCGGTACCGCTCCATCAGCGACTTGCTCGTTGAGGTAATTGACCAGATTTGTGGCTCCATTTTCGTCGAGCGTATAGTTTTCGACGAGATATTCATGGGCTTTTTCCGTGTCCATACTGGACAGCGTGCGCAAGAATTCGCCGACAACCTGACCAAATTCGAGAGGTCGTCCCGGCCGGTCTCCGTGCCAAAATGGCATTTTGCCCAGCTCTCCAGGCGCAGGTGAAACCAGCACGCGATCGTGCGTAATTTCTTCCACGCGCCAAGAAGAAGCGCCCAGCAGGATGACCTCTCCTACACGACACTCGAAGACCATTTCTTCGTCAAGTTCTCCCACGCGACGACTTCGACCTTGTTCCTCTCCTGCGAGAAAGACGCCATAAAGTCCACGTTCAGGAATTGTCCCGGCGTTGATTACGGCAAGTCGCTTCGAGCCCTTTCGAGCTGTTAGGGTTCCTGTCAGTCGATCCCATGTAATGCGTGGTCGCAGTTCTTGGAAGTCGTCCGAAGGATATCGGCCACTAAGCATGTCGAGAACGGAGTCAAACAAGGCAGGCGTGAGTTCTTTGAAGGGGGCTGCTTGGCGCACAAGTTCATACAGTCCATCTCGTGTTTGGTCTTCTATGCTCACGATCGCTACGATTTGCTGAGCGAGCACATCCAGAGGATTTCGCGGATATTTTGTGGCCTCAATTAGGCCCTCGAGCATCGCTTTCCCGGCTGCTGCACAAGTGACGAGGTCACCGCGAAATTTCGGAAACGTGATGCCTTCGGGAATACCGCCGACGTGGTGTTTGGCTCTCCCCACACGTTGGAGTCCCGCGGCGATAGAGGGTGGAGCCTCAACCTGAACCACGAGGTCTATTGCACCCATATCGATGCCGAGCTCAAGCGAAGCGGTGGCTACGATTGCGGGAAGTTTTCCGCGTTTTAGCAAGTCTTCAATTTCTGCTCGGACTGCAGGAGCGAGTGATCCATGGTGAGCGCGAGCAATCTCTTCTTCTGCGAGGTCATTGAGTGCATTCGCCAGTCTCTCCGCAGTTCGTCGGGAATTCACAAAAACGAGCGTCGACTGATGAGCGCGAATGTGCTCGAGCAGTCTTGGATAGACGGTAGGCCAAATGGAGCGAATTCGTCCGTCACTCCCTGTTCCCTCAATGGCGATTTGACCGTCGGTGGTCAGTGGGTCGAGGTCTGAGAAGTTGACCATGTCGGCGGTCGGAACTTCGACCTTCAGCTTTAGTTCTTTTTTCTCACCGACATCAATAATCTGTACCGGCCGCGATTCGATACTTTCACCTTCGACCGTATTTCCAACCAGTAGGCGAGAGACCTCATCGAGTGGTCGTTGAGTCGCTGATAGTCCAATACGCTGTAATGGTTTGTCATGGTCGCGTATTGCTTCGAGGCGTTCGAGACTAAGAAACAAATGAGTCCCTCTTTTGCTGGGGACTAGGGCATGGATTTCATCAATGATCACGACATCGATGGTTCTCAGTATCTCTCGAGCTTTCGAGGTGAGCATCAAGAAGAGTGACTCCGGTGTCGTAATGAGGATATCTGGTGGGCTGCGAACCATACGTGCCCTTTCGCTCGCTGGGGTGTCGCCACTTCTTATCGCGACGCTGGCCAACTGGAAGGGAATTTCGTCACGTTTGGCGACCGTCGCTAAACCGGAGAGAGGTGAGCGCAGGTTGCGTTCAACATCCACCCCCAACGCCTTGATCGGAGAAATGTATAGAACGCGACATCCACTGCCTAGCTTCGTTCGGCCAAACATGAGCTGGTCGAGCGCAAATAGGAATGCAGCCAGGGTCTTTCCGGAGCCCGTGGGTGCCATAAGAAGTGTTGAGTGGCCCTTAGCGATCGGCCCCCAGGCCCCGGATTGAGCCGAAGTCGGGGCATCAAAACATTCCTCAAACCAAGTCCGAGTTACTGGGTGAAAAGCGTCATGCATGACTCAAGTCCGTGGCTTCAGCATTTTAACAGGCCACGTGACTGGAAATAGCACTCGAAAACCACTTTATCCACCCAAGCTTGTTGTTAAGAGTCTAAAGTATTTTGTCACCTGAGAGTTGGTTTTGGTTTTTCTTTTATGTTGTCGTTATTACTATGTTTTGTTCGTTGAATTTGAGATTGGAAAGGGCTCGAGTATTTCGTTTTCGAGCGCAAAAAGTGCACGTAAGGTTCGCAAAACTTCGGCTGAGTAAGAACTTTGCCCACGACCCTTGAAGCCAATACCGACTCCATCCACACTCCGGTCATTCATGAGAATTATCTTTTCTACTTTGATGTTTCTTGCGGCGATGTTGACCTCGGTCGCCGAAGGGCAAGCATCAGCCATTGCGGTCTGGGAAATTGAAAGTGAGACAGGGCTCAAAGCCGCGGAGCTTGAAAAGCTCTCTCAATTGATTGGTGCGGAGTTAACGGCTTCGGGTCAGTACAAGGTCATTCCGAAAGACGCGGTGAAGCAAGCCATTGAAAAATTGCAGGCCAAATATCTCAGTGAGGAGATGTACGACGAAGAGACCGTCATGGCGCAGCTTGGAAAGAGTGTCGCTGCCCAAAAGCATCTGAAGACCATCGTTCAGAGAATAGGGCAAGGCTGCATTGTCACGATGACACTGTACGATGCGACGACCAAGCTTGGCGAGAAAGCGGTGACCGAAAAGGGAGGATGCGGAGTCGATGAATTGGTAGATCTGCTGAGTGGAGCGGTTGGGCGCCTAACGGGGCGGAAAACCAAACTGAGTCTTGCCAAAAAGGACGATTGGAGGCCTGCGACCTCGGGGAAGAGGACCATCGTACGGTTTCGAGCGACACCCGCGCACGCGCTCGTATTTCTCGATGAAAAACTAGTGTGCCAAGGGACGAATAATTGTGATCTGGAAGTGTTCGTTGGTTTGCATACCGTCAGTATGCAAGCGCCGAATTACACACCTCGCACAGAGAGACTGAACGTGAAGGAAGGCGACTCCTTTGACTGGATATTACCTCCGGAGTTCGCGGTCTTTTCCGTTGCGGACACGGTGGACACCTTTGAGGTGTTTCTTGATGGAAGACTTCTCGGTCGAACTCCTTTGAAAAATCGAAAATTACGCCCCGGAAAACGTCGGTTCGAGCTCAAAAGTCCTTGTTATAAGACACTCAAACAAATCCTCACGTTAGGTAAAGGAGATGTTTTTACGTTAGATGCGGCACCGAAACCTCTCTTTGCAGCGGTTGATGTCAGTGCAGTTGACCCTTTCGGTAAATCGATTCGTGGTGAAATCATAGTCGCAGGTCGTAATGTTGGAACAGCGCCCGGTGTCTTCCGTGTCCCGGTCTGTTCGACAGACATTGCAGTCAATCAGATGGGATACGAATCGTATTCGCAGAAACTCAAATTGAAACCCGAACAGACGCTAAAAATTAAAGCGGTTATGGGAGTTCGACAAGATATGGTGACCGTGCCGGAAGGAAAATATTGGTACGGCTGCAATCGTTCAAAGGACAGTACTTGCGAACCCGATGAGTTTCCCGGAAAGAAGCACTATCGTGATTCATTTCGAATAGACCAGACTGAAGTCACCGTCGAGGCTTATCGAGATTGCGTCAAAGCCGGTATGTGTTCGCCACCTGGCACAGCGGAGCGCTGCAATTGGCAACAAGAAGGTCGAAACCAGCATCCCGTAAACTGCGTCGATTATTTTCAAGCCTTAGTTTTTTGCAGCTGGAAAAATAAACGTCTGCCCTATGCTCACGAATTTGAAATTGTAGCTCGAAATTCCGGAGGATCTGCGTTCGCGTGGGGAAATAAATCAGCAACCTGTCAGCGCGCGAACGTAGGCGATTGCAGCTCTGGGACTGTGCCGGTTAAATCGTACGCGAAATCGGGTGGTCGATTCGGCGTATATGACCTGAATGGGAACGTTTGGGAATGGATCGACTCGGAAAACACCAGTCAAGGCAATGTCCGCGGCGGTTCGTTTGATTTCGATGCCATCTTGTCTCGTTCGACCAATAAGCACAGGTTTTCCAAGTCTAAATCGTCGCCATACGTTGGGTTTCGCTGCGCAAGACCGGGCTCCTGAATTGGTTAAGTGCTCAAAATAAATACTCGCGTGATATTTTCCTATTTCTAGCACTGGCACTCCTCTTCATTTTGTGAGTGATCTTCCGTCACAGTTCACGAAACGAACAGGGAGGGAAGTGTCGTTGAAAACTTTATTTCGGACCCAGGCTTTGGGTTCACATGATAAGCTTTGTTCTTTTGCATATCGTTCAGGCTTGGCTTTGTCTGGTCTAATCTTTCTTGCGGGCCAATGGGGCTGTGCTCCACGTACTCCAATTCGCAAGGTCGCTGCTGCGCCCGTAGTAGCCAAGCCGCCACCAAAACCGAAAATTGAGCCGAAGAAAAAGCTGCTTCCTATTTGTCCTGAGGAAGATAAATCGGGTGCAACCCTGTACAACCCAGCTCGGGTCAAGCTTACGATAGTTAATCCAGATCCGGACGCTTGCGATGTCGAGTTGAAGGTTCTCGAAGTTCCACGCCAACCGTGTCGAACAGTGACTCGGAAATCTGCGACCGAATTGGCGAAACCTGTCTTCGACTTGTTCAAAAAACTAAGTGCGAAAGCCTTCTTGAAGCTTACGGTTGCGAATTCCAAAGCTTTTTTGAAGGCGCGCACCGCGATGGAAATACCCACTGACTTTGAAGTACAAGTGACCGAACGATGGAAATTCTCCGGACTTTCAGACCAGACTCAATCAGCTGTAGCCAAGCGCGCACTGATTGCTCTGCAGGAGCGAGAGTCTAAAATTCTACCCACGAAACAGCCCACAGGTATGGTGTGCGTCGATTTGTCGCTTCTCAAGACAGCGGCGGATGAAAAGCCTCTGACCGGACAATTTGCATTTACAAAATCTGAGCTTATGAAACTGAATTTTCGGCAAGTCGGGACGAAGCCCCGGGCAGCGGCCGTCAGTCTAGAGCGAGGCAACGGTTTGGCGTCAACCCTCGCACGGTTCAGTTTTAGTTCTCCACTCACGATTCAGCGAGACACTCGCGCTTTTTCCAAGATCCTACAAAATCAATCAACATCTGATTGTGTATGGACGCTTTCTGCCAAAAGCCCCGGTGATGTGAGTGGTCAAAAAGATTTTCGTCTGCCTGTTCCGCGCGATGGTGGACTTCTTGCGTCCCGTTTCTTACGCGTTCGTGTCGCCAAGGAAGGAGAGGGCATTCTTGGCCGCCCCGTCGTTGTGAAAAGCAAAATCACGATGAAGGACTTTCCTCCGTCAAAAGCTTCAACACCAAGGGCTCCCGTTAAACCGGCTTCGCCTAAACTACAGAACAGTCCGAATGAGACGCTCTTTTAGGCCGAAAAGGAGAATATGATATGCAATTTTCGAAAATTTTTTTCAAACTTACCTCTTATCAGAAGCGATGCTCGGCGGCCGTGAGCGTTGCCATTGCTTCGTCTCTCATCGTGCCGACTTCTGCGTCCGCCGAAGGGTCGCCAATCGTTGATTGGGTGAGTGCTGCATTTTCTCAGTCGTACTCCATTTCGAATGCCGCTTGTGAAAATGGACGATGCTTATTTTTGACGCCTGGGAATCTTACAAACTCGGCGAAAAATAATCTTGGCAAGGCCGCGTCTCGTCTCAGCTCGCGCGATCGAGGCACGACTTCGGTCTGTGCGTATCTTGGAGACGGAAACAAAAGTTCTCAGATTTCGAGCGTTCGTCTTGAGCAAGATGATTTTCGGCTTCTCACAAATCTTTTGCCAGGCATGAAGCAGGCGTCGATATCGATGGCCATTAATCTCAAGGCCGCGGGCATTTCGGACTCAAGGCAATATAGTATCTTTGATGTTGACGGGCTCTACCAAACTGAAGAAGGCAAAGCGTTGATTCAAGAGCTGACGACGATGGCTGCTCAGGGGCAAGTGTCATTGAGGGCGAAGCTCAATCAGAAACCTCCTACCGATGCGGACCGAACCGTGGTCGCGCAACTTGACACGGACCGCGGTAAACTCGGTCTCAAGCTCCTCCTCAATAAAAATTTGGCGCCCAAGAGTAACAAACAAATGAGTGTTATCTTTACGACACCAAAGGGTCGAACTTTCGAACTCAATGTGAATGGCATCGCTAAACGACAGGAGATATTCGAAAACATGACGACCCCAAGTGGTTTGCTGAAAACACTAAACCTAAGACTCAGGGCGGGAGCTTCTGAGGATAACGACTTTATTGTCGAGTTTGAGTCCCTAACCAGTTCGCTTCGAAGCGGTCGCGTGGAAATTGCTGCCGTACCGTTGGACTCAAGAGGTCGACAATTAGGCGAACCCGTTGTTGGCGACTGGTTGCCGCGCGTGACGATTAAGAAAACCTTGAGTGAACAGTGCGAGTATGAACTCTATCTCAATGAACTCGGCAACAAATTCGAAATCGCTGCATTCGCAACCTATTACCCTTCGGACGTAGATGATATTTCGAAGATTATGCGCTTCAATCCGAATACTCAGGTTGTCGCGACCCAGTTCGATAAATCAACCCTCTGTGGCAAAGATGGAGCAGTGCCATGACCACTCAATTTCACTCTTTATTTCTCGTTATGGGCTTTGCCTTAGCAATGGCCGGGCCGAGTAACTCTGCAAGGGCAGAACCTCTGCAGGACGCTCGAGCACGCTTCCAAGCAGGATCTGCGAACGAAGCGGCTCTGTACGCCTATGAGGGCTGCCAACAAAATGTGAAGCTTCGTTGTCTTCAAGCGGCCGTGTATTTTTCTGTCGATCAGCAAGACGAACTCGCGTTGCAGATGATTCAGAAGTCGCGGGGCGTGCGAGGAAATACTAGTTTTTCGTTTGAGGTCCGCGCTCTTACTATGGCCGCTCAAACGGGTGCACTCACGCAGATCACACCCACCTTGGTTCAGCTCACCGACCAGCTCGGAACTGCCTCTTTTCTGGTCAACCTCGTCTCTGGCGCAATGAGCTCGGCGGGCACTGTCGACAACGCGACTCTCGAAGTTTTGGCTCGACTTTGCCTGGATTCGTCGCCGGAGATCCGACAGTCTCTTAAGAGCATTCTCGGATCGATGACGCCGGATGTGGCAGCGCTGACAGCGCCGGTGATGTCAACTGGCCAAGCCTGTAGTTGGGCGTCTCCTCAAGTGCGGCTTCATCGTGCGCCGCCGGACGCGATGGTCACCATCTCAGGTTCGCCTATTCCCACCCAAGTAGAGGGCGAAGATGTCGTCGCTCAGGTGCCACTCGGGCCAAACGTATTGACCGTAACTAGAGAGGGACGGATTCCTTTCGAACTCGAATACCAAGCGGTCATGGCCAATGAGGTGCGTGCAGATGTTCGAATGGATATGATTCCGCCTGCGTGGACGAGTGTGGCGACGTACGGCGGGATCGTCTTGACAGCATCAGGCCTCGCTATGCTTCTCAGCAGCGTGTTCATCGCTGAAAACGCACGTTCTGAATATTTGTTTGATGGTGGTGACTCGGTGACCTTATCAAGTTCTGATTACGAAGCGCTCATGGCAGAACAAAGCTCATCCGACCGAATGAGCGGTCTTGGGCTTACTGCTGTGACGATGGGGCTTTCCTCCTTTGTCATAGGTCTGGTTTTTGGCCCTTTCAGCGAACTTACGGCGCCTGAGTGGCGATAGGGAGAAAGCAAAAATGATTAGGATGTACTTATCTCGTCTCTCGAAATTACCCATCAATTTCGTATTTTATGCGATATTGGCTCTGGCACTGCTCTCTTCCGTCGGCTGCTTTGAGATCATCGATTCAGATGTGGAAGTCAAAATTAGCTGCGATTCAAACTCTGATTGTCCCGACGGGGCAAGTTGTGATCGCGCGCTGAATGTTTGTACCTGCGATGATAGCCCCGGAACTTTTGCGCCCCAGTGCACGACTTGTTTGCCCCAGTTTGAGGGAGAGAATTGCGATCAATGCTCGAATAAAAAGTTTACCGGTGCAAACTGCGACCAGTGCAGCAACCCTCGAAAAACAGGTTCCAGTTGTAATCGATGCAAAGAAGGCTACACCGGGAGTGACTGCGAGCTTTGTGCAGATGTTCGATACACAGGCGACAATTGCGACCAATGTTCGCGCCGTTTTACAGGCTTATCTTGTAATCAATGCGCTGAGGGCTTCACGGGTGAAAACTGCGATGTATGCTCTGATCCGCGGTACGCCGGAGAGTTTTGCGATCGGTGTTCTTCTAAGTTTACCGGACCTTACTGCACGGAGTGCTCATCTCCTCGTTTTGCGGGTCCACTGTGTGATACCTGCGCCGAAGGATACTCGGGCGAATATTGTGAAATTTGCGCTGACCAACGCTTCAAGGGGGACAACTGCGATGAATGCGCGGATGCTCGTTACAAGGGACCTGAGTGTGAACAACGCCGATATGGATGGCGGCCGGTCACCACTGATAATGCTCCGGCAGATAGGTATCACCATACAATGGTTGTGTTAACTGATTCCACCCCGAATCGAGTTTTCGTTTGGGGTGGACGGTCGAACACTCAGTATTTCGATGATGGGGGCATCTACGATCCGGTCAAAGATACCTGGTCGAATAATAAGCATCGCGGCGGAAGTATATTAGGGTCTCGTAACCGCCATACTATGGTCTATGTAGGAAACGGCCGAGTGATAGTATGGGGTGGATCTAATTCCGAAAAGAGATACGGAACGGGTGCGATTTGGTCCGAAAGGACGGGATGGAGAAGTATTTCAAACACTAATGCGCCGTCGCCTCGGTCTACCCACACCGCAGTTTGGACCGGGAGCGAGATGATTATCTGGGGCGGGTTCGGTAAGACTGGGGAGTCAAGCGATGGGGCCGCGATATATGGAAGATTCAGCGATGGTGGCGCCTATAATCCGAATACTGATTCTTGGCGCAGGCTTTCCACCAGTGGTGACCCTAGCGCACGAAGTGGACACACCGCCGTTTGGAGCGGCAACGAAATGATCGTATGGGGCGGCTGGAATGGCGAGAATTACCTCGCTGATGGCCGCCGATATCGACCGGACGATAATGATTGGAACTCTGTATCCACGTCTGGGGATCCCTATGCTCGTTCTATTCACGCGGCGTATTGGGACTCTCGCGTCGACCGAATGATTGTTTGGGGCGGAGCGATGAATGACGAAAATAACCTGCCAAGTTCGGTGAATGATTTCTATTGGTATCGCCCCGGAAGTTCATGGTCTTCCAGAAGTGGTCCAAGCGACTACCTGAGTGGACGGATCGGAACTTATCGTATGGCGAGCGCATACGCTAATGGTGAGTTATACGTCTTTGGTGGTGAAGATACAAATAACATATTGGACACAGGGTTTCGTTACTGCGCGGAAATCAACGAGATACAGTCTCTAGAATCGGATGGCGCACCCTCAGGTAGAGCTGTGCTCAACTACCGTACGAACAGTAACGCAGCGATAGTCGATGGAGAATTCTTTGTCTGGGGAGGTTACTCGTCTCGAACCAGTGACTCCGTCACACCAACTAGTTCACCGGGAGGTGTTTATAGCCCCCGTGATTCATCTTGTGGCGAAGCTACGGGTGATGGCGATGACCCGGGTGATGGCGATGATGGACGGTAGAGGGCTTGAGGCGCTATTTCTGAGCGGTGCCACGCTTTTTCTAAGCCTCTTCTAATACTTCATCCGCGAAGCTCTTCGCAAAGCTCTTGGCCGGCAATGGCCCAGCCCAATGAAATAAGAATCCTTCAACCGGCAGTTTTTGCAGGTGGGTAAACAACTCCATCCCATTCATCGGAATAACGGCCGGGTTCTTGTTTTCGGTTTCCGCGACAAGCTTCTGTACAGCCGCGTGAACCCCATCCCAAGCGCTGAACACAGCGGCAAAAGAGCGACCTTGTTGGTCAGGAATCGTCAGCAGTTTTGACTCTCCGTCGGTCAGAATGAGGTAGTAGCCTCGGTAACGCCTCAGAATCCCGTAAAAGTCAGGATTCTCATTCAGGCCAGCCAAACAGCGCTCAACTTCTAGACCTTCTTGTAGAGCCTTGTACGTGTCGAAGTCTTCGCCTTCAATCCGAAGGGCAGGGCTGCTTCCCGGATTGATCCAAATCCCATCGATCTGACCAAGAAGTTTATGTTGTTCTTCCGGCTGTAATCGAACCGTGGCTGCGTCGTCGTCCAGGAGCTTTGCGGCTTTTGCGGTTTGAATGCTTTCATCGTCGGCAAACAAAGGAAGAATACTTTTGCCGCCTTGCTCTACGCAGACAGGCTGCAGTTTCTCTTCGGCCTTGGAGCCCGGGCAACGCCACTCCGCATACTCAAGTAGAGCACGCATGAGGATCGTGAGCGGAATTTCATCGGCGACAAACTGAGTAAGCGCTTCTTTTGCTGCAGGATAAAACATTGAAAAAGCGGATACCGTTGATCATGCAAGTCTGACAAGGCGGAAATATCCGTCAGCGACGATTGCAGGTGTATCTCTAGCAGTCTTAATTGCTCGTAGGTCCTCTGTGCAAGCGTACTTGCAGAATTAACGGGCATGAATTTGCTGACGCTTGAAAACTCGCTTTCGCCAGCGATTACAAGTTTTGACTCATCCACATGATGATCTTGTCTTGTAGGTCTGGCTGCGATTGGAACAGGGCAAGGCCGTGGTCCGCTGTATTCGGATAAATGTGGATAGATTTCGGCTCTTCAGTACGGCTGAACATCGTCTGGCAGTCCTGAGCCTGACCACCAGAGTCGTTTTCACCGGCCAGATAGAACACAGACTTCATATTATTGGTTGGGGTTCCAGCGAGGTTTTCGATCGGTGGAAGGCGCGGAGAAATCGCGACACTTGTCTTGCTGAGTTTTAGGATTGCGCTAGCGACCGCGAGATTCGCTCCAATACTGGTTCCGACCACGCCGAGCCGGGTTGTATCAACATAGGTTTGTTCACGAAGAAATTGAAGTGCGGCGCGAACGTCATTGGGGGCACCATTTGGGTCGTTTAGAATGCCACTTAGGTAGTTTCCTTGATAAGAATCAGATTTTCCGTGACCACGTAAATCGATGGATAAAACAACGTATCCCGCTTCGCTCAACCTGGTCTGGAAATTTGTCCACTGCGTATGATCTTGCCTAAATTGATGGAGAAGCAAGACAGCGGGCTTTTTCGTCACGCGGTCTTCGAAACGTGTAATTACTCCATGCAGCATCAAGGAATCAGAGGTCACGATAGAAACCTCTTCGAACATGATATTAGCTAAGGTTGAGGCGTCGACAATGCTGATGCCCGAGTCGTGTTGTCTGTCACCAACATCTTGCTGGCTCGAAGAGGCGTCTAGATAAGAGGAGCCTTCGGAGCCATCCGGTGCTTTGGTCGAGTCCGATGATGAAGTTTGACAGGACAACATCCCAATCAGTGCGAAATACAAGATATCACTCTTCAAAAACACTCCACGTAGCTATCCGGTTTCGCTGAGAACATGCAACCAGGTGTCGTTTTTCGCTGGGAATACACATTTTATGAAAAACCCGAGTCACTTTATCTAGATAAGGGTTTATGACGCTCTTGTTTTGCACTAGTGTCTCACCCGTATGACATCACCGAAGGCAGCAATGGATGGCGCAAGCTCGCGAGGTATTTGGGAGCGATTGGTCGAACCGCATCCGAGTGAAAAAGACCTCCATTTTCGTCGAATTCTTAGGCTGGTTGCTTCATGGCACTTTGTCACAATTCCTTTGGGACCCATGCTGGCGGGTTTCCAAATCTTGGCAGGCGAGGGGCATCGGGTGCGTGCGTTATGGCTGTTTATTGCACCCGTGATGACGGCCATCAATTTTGCCCTGACGCGAAGTCGCTTTGGCCGCAAAGCATTAAAATTACAGGTGGCCAGTACGTTTGCTCTGGTTGGCGCGGCGATAGTGATATCTCCAGACCGGAGTAGTACCGTGACGGCTCTGATATTACCGACGCTCGCTGCAGCGCTTTGTTTCGGTCTAAAAGAGGTTTTGTTTACGCAAGTTTTGTCGATTGCATACGTGACGGTGAATGTGTTGTTGGCAGAGCCGGGTATGCGCGGTAATTGGATCGGCTCTGGGATCGTATTATTATCGGCATTTGCCATTATTGCTGCGATAACGAGACATCGAGTATGGCTTCATAACGCTAATGTTCGACAGCTCAAGCAGGAAGTTGAGCGTGCGCGTACCATCTTGGAGGCAGGATTTGACGGTATCGCGGATGTCGTCGAAGGGAAACTTTATCACGTCACTGAAGGTTTTGGCCGTGCTCTTGGACGAAAGCCTGAGGAACTAGAAGGGCAAAGCTTCGAACAGGTCTTCCCTGGTCAGATCTCTTCTCATAAGGGAAGACAAGAGGCTGTCCCGGTCTTGGATAGTGATGGTTCACTTCGTTATCTGACCTTGATTCGCCAGATGCTGCAGGATTCGACCGAAGGCGTAGAAGTGATTGCGGTCAGAGACGACACTCATGAACAAATGCACAAGGCTAACCTTCAGTTTACCGACCGTCTTGCGTCTTTAGGTACCGTTGCCGCTGGAGTAGCGCATGAAGTGAATAATGCACTCACGTCATTAGTTGGACATAGCGAAGTTGGCGCAATGAGTGTTTTGTCAAAGGACCTAGACCAAAGTCGCGCTTCATTTGAGGCCATAACGACGTCAGCGCAGCGAATTGCTTCTTGTGTGAGCGAACTTCAGAGATTTGGAGGACGCCGAGATGACAAACCAGAGATTGTAGACGTTTCTGATGTCGTTCACTCAACGCTCCGGCTTGCAAGGCATCAGGTTAAGCACCTTACGGCTTTAGAAGTCGACTGTCCTGAAGATGGTCCGAAGGCGTATATTGTTGATAGCTGGTTAGGACAGATCATTATGAATCTTGTCCTAAATGCGGTCGATGCGGTCTCTGAAACTCATGAACCTCGCGTGATTGTGCTGGTCCGAGATGATGGTGACTGGGCTCATATTGAAGTGTCCGATAATGGACCTGGCGTTCCTGCCGATTTACAGAAACAAATCTTTCAGCCCTTCTTTTCTACCAAGGACGGAAAGGGTTCTGGATTAGGGCTATCAATTTCGGCAAGCATTGCGACTCGAATGGGAGGCAGACTCAGCTATGAGCCGAGCGAGAAAGGCGCTCGGTTTGTACTCAAGCTTCCCAAAAAAGATTCAGCCGCCGTCGCTCCTGAAACACCGGGATATTCGTTTGAACTAAGCAGCGAACATCGAATTATTGTCGTTGATGATGAAGAAGAAGTTTTATCCGTCATCGCTCGACTTCTCGCTCCGGCGCGGGTGGATATTGCCAAGTCTGTAGACGAAGCGATTCCTATGCTGGGTTCACGGTTTGATCTTGTCCTTTCTGACCTGATTATTCCCGAAAAAAATGGACTGATTTTGCGAGATTGGCTCGTACGCAACCAACCGAAAGAGATAGCTAAATTTGTATTGATGACGGGCAGTGCACTTGGGCTCGGAGAAATCTTGAATGACCTACCAGAGTCACAAATTGTTCTACGGAAACCTGTGTTGCGTGCAGATTTATTTAAGATTATCGAAAAACTTTTTCGCGCCTGATATGAGAGAACTACTTTCGAACATCAAAGCTCAGCACGTGAAAAGAGTGCAGTGCACTTCTGCACTCGGCTCGTAGGCGCATTGCTATAATATTGCTAATTTTTTTTGGCATAAGACGTGCAGTTCTCTTCTGCGTCCCACGCCGAAGCGTGTGTCAGGAGGACTCATGGTCAGGAAGATCAATAATTTTACAAGAATAAGTCGGCAGCCCGCCCAGTCAGAGGTGAAGCCGAAAAAAAACTCGGGGCCGACGGCAGCCATACTAAAAGAAACAGGTGCACCGATGGAAGCCGATGCTTTTGAAAGGTCGGAGTGCAGTGGTCGCGGCTCGCTAAAAAACGCATTATCCAGCCATCGAGTAGAAAAAAAGTCATTTCAGGACCGTAAACGTGGATTTTTACGACGGTTGTTGGGGATTCATCCTCGTGCGCAACCGAATCCAAGACCCGTAAACAATGAACGGCCCCCATCGAGACCGATTCTAGCCCCTGTATCAAACGGTAATAATCCAATTTTGAAATCAGTGACGAATGGACCTGCACCGAAGCCTATCTCAGACCCGGTCTCGAACAGCGGCGCATCAAGTCCTAAACCAGTCAATGACTTAACAGGAGCGCAAATCCTCACAGGTTGGAAACAAGGAAGTACCGGGAACTGTGTTACGATCGCTGCAATCAAGGCCGCACAAACTCGCTTTGGACCGGTGCTTGCGGATACCCATAATCCTGAACGTGGAATTTTTAAGACGGCAGAACGAACAGAGCAAGGAGGACTCAAGATCGAGATGCGAGACGGATTCAAATGTGAAATTTCCGCGAAAGAACTTGAGATAGCAAGGACTCGCTCAAAATTCCGCTTATATAAGTCCAATGACAAAAGCCTGCTTCAGAACGCGAACGAGGTGTATGCCGCAGCTGCGAAAAGAGCTCAAGTACAAGGTAATGATGGCTACGGACCGAACAAACTTTCTTTTGAACGGGCCTGCACGACACTGAATAATGGTGAAACGACGGCAAGTGTTCGCGAGCAATTGGGGCGAGTTGGCCTTGAAGACTTTACGGCCAGAGTAAGTCGTGGGTCGATGAAAAATTATGAGGCTGGTTTGACTTATACACCTGGCCACGCCTACTTCGTCACAAACGGTAAACGCGACTACTATGGTAAATCTGGGAGTCTAGGACGTGGCAGCAAATACGGATGGGTGCTTAAATCGACAAAGAACGATTAGGGATACTTCACAGATACATTTGTATGATGCCGTTGAAGTGAGAGGCGTAGTCATCTACAGTCTAGGCCATGAACCCAGAACATGTACCCTTTGGTCAAAATGCTCATTTGGTGATGAGCACAATTGCGACCGTCTGCCTTGTTTTCGTTGTAGGCTGCGATAATCAAAATTCATCGATGCCTTCGCAACTCGGTTCTGGTCTCAATATTCTCGCGATTGGGGATTCAGCGCTTGAATGGAATGGTGACTCATCGACGCCCGCCCAGCTCGCATCAAAACTTACGATGCGAGGCTTCGAAGCGACGGTAGTTAATCGCTCCGTGGGGGGGGCTACGTTGGGGTGCGGTGAACAAAATATCGGTACGGCGGACAACTGTGTCCCTCCTCAGTACGAAGAACAAGATTGGGACTTTGTAATTATCTCTGCAGGTGGAAATGACATTCTGGACAGTGACTGCCAACTTCCTGCGGATGAGCTTATTTCTGAAGATCTCACGAGTGGACTAATGCCTGAGCTTCTTTCTCAAGTTCTATCTCAGAGTAAGAAAGTTCTCCTTTATGGGTATTTTTTGCCGTTAGAGGCAAATGGTATGGTTGCTAATTGTAAACCGATCTACACCCTGTTGCAGAGATACAATTCGCTGGGTCAGATGAATGATAAGGTTATATTCGTAGATGCTGGTCAGGTGGTTCAGAGAACATCGCCTGAGTACTACGCCGATGACATTCATCCTTCCGAGTCAGGTTCCTCGGTTATTGCGGACTTAATCGCCGACGTGATTATCAGGAACGAATAGTCGCGCCATCTTTTTTATCTTTATGGTTTAACTGTAAACTTTTGATCATTGTAGAGGCATATACTGCAGATGCAGCGCGCAGAAGTTTGCGAGTGATTTTGTCAAAGTGTAGACAAAAGTCATGAATTTGGACCCTTTTGACGTCAAGCCAGCCACGAAGCCGAAGGTTCCTCGTCGATAAGAAGGCGGCGTACTCCAACAATTGGGCGAACGCAGAGGTTTTCTGCGCTCGCTTTTTTGTTTTACGTCCCATTATTCAATCAATTTTCAATAATGAGTGGGATAAATACATCGATACACGTACATCGAAACTTAAGTGTCTCTCGGTTACTGTCGATACTACCGCTATGACCGTATCCGATTCGAATTCGCGAATATTTTTGACTCTCTGCGCGCTTAGTATGCCGCTTTTTTTATGGATCAGTGTAGGTTCGAATGCTCACGTTGGTGCATTCGTCGATTCTTCTTCCCTGGTGTTACTTCCTTTGCTCATCGTTGGCCTCAACTTCATTCGCGCCCAGTTCGCAAAGGATGAGAAGAGCTGGATGGAACGGATGCCCACCTCAACCGCTTTGGCTACGATGGTTTGTGTCGTCATTGGGTTTGTCGGTGTTGTTATCAATTTTGACGACCCAAGTTCAATCGGTCCGGCAACTGCGCTCGCATTCTTGTCGTTGTTCTATGGGGGAGTGTTCGCCTTGATGGGGTTCACTTTAAACCACCGTTTGCCAAGCAACCCTCAGCAAGCTGAAGACACTTCTCGGTCAATTTTTTTGAACTCAGTTGCGCTCTTTATTTTTTGTGTCGTCGGTATGTACCTAACCTACGTAGCCTTTGGTGCACACCTTATTGAAATTCTACGCAACGCACTCTTTTCCGTTGTGGTGACGCCTGTCATGTTTGCCCTTATGGTTCAGTTAGGTGGAGGGCTTTCTGCTGCAAAAGCGAAGTTGGCGGATTCCCAAACAGAAGCAGAAACTCGGTCGAAATTGTTGACTTTGTTTGGTCGCACTGCCGTGATTACCGGACTTTTAGGATTCGTGATTGGTCAAATTGACATGCTGAGTAATCTTTCAGACCCGGAAGCGCTCGGAAAATCTTTTGCAAGTACTCTATCCCCTATGTTTTACGGACTCGTTTTTTCGATAGCCGCTTGTGTTGTACTGAAGTCTGGAGACTCGGCTTACGAGCGAGGTGCAATATCGAGGGTTCTGCGGACTGCCGTCCTTTCCGTTGCGGGCGGCCTCGCGTGTGGAGCCTTTATCTTTCTAATCATCAAATCGATAGGCTGATCATCGCTGACCAAATATTACAGTTTCCCGAACGGCATCTATCCGCTACCCGAAAAACAACGCGCGGAGGAATTTGTTTCAATTTCAGTCGAGGTTCTGACTTCACCTAGGCCAAATGATAGACTATCAATAGTACAGAAGAATGCTGACTCGTTTTGCGATTTATCTCCTCTTTTTTTTTTCCGGCATTTCTGGACTGGCCTACCAAATTGTATGGATGCGCAAGCTTGGGCTGGTCTTTGGCAGTTCTATTTTCGCGACAACGGTCGTGCTCATTTGCTTCATGTCCGGTTTGGCCTTGGGAAGCTATCTCTTCGGCTCAAAACTTGGGCGAGAGAAGAGGCCGCTCGCCCTCTATGCGCTGATAGAAGCGTTGATTGCTTTGACGACGGTTGTTTCAATGTTTGCGTTGTTGCCGGCATTGGACTGGAGCTATAGTGCGCTTCTTGAGATCAGCCCCAATGAAGCGAACGCAGATGGTGTCGTTACTCCAAATGGCTTAGTTCATGCGCTCCGATTTATTCTTGTCGCCGTATTGCTCATCGTGCCGACGACTCTCATGGGTGGGACGCTTCCCGTCATCACGAAGTTTTTTGTTCAAAAGAAAAGTCAGTTCGGAATAAAGATTGCCTTGCTTTATGGACTCAATACAGCGGGTGCAATGACCGGCTGCTTGCTCACGGGCCTATACTTGATTCGCGTATTGGGCGAGTCGATGACGATTGGGCTTGCCGCTGGAATTAATCTTATTGTTGCAATAAGCGCCTATCTGCTGGATAAAAAAATCAGTACGAAACCGAAGGCTCAAGAGGCAGAAAAACCTAAGCAGTTATCGGCGAGAATGCGGTATGTTCTCATTGTTTTCGGATTTGCCGGTATGACATCGCTTGCGTACGAGGTCATCTGGTTTCGCGCCTTGTATAATCTCATCGGGTTTCACGTTTACACGGTGACTGTCATACTGGCGGCATTTTTGTTCGGACTCACGCTGGGAAGTTTAGCGATCGCAAAGTTCGTCGATAGCATTCGCTCCCAGTATATTTACTTCTCATTGGCCCAGATTGTTATCGCAGTGCTGGCAATATTCTCAATTCCGCTCATCAATACAGTGCCGGATCTTGTCTATTCGCTCGTTCAGAAACAAATTTCTGTGGAATCAATGGGTGACTTCTTTGTTATCAATAACTTCACGCAGTTTCTCATTTCGTTCGCCATATTCGCAGTTCCCACCTTCGTGATGGGAACACTCTTCCCCGTCGTCAACAAAATCTATCAACAAGAAGTAGAAAATGCGGGTGAAAATGTTGGAGACGTTTACGCAGTAAATACACTTGGAACGATTATAGGAAGTGGCTTAGCTGGATTTGTTTTGCTTCCATGGCTAAAGATGCCTGGGAGCGTAGTTGCTTTGGCCTCGCTGAATGTGATTTTGGGCGCAATAATGAGTTATTTGGAACCCAAGAAGAAAACGCAGCGTAAAGGCCTCATTTTGTCGGGTGCATGCGCAGTTTGCTTTTTCGCTTTAGTCGGTGGCCTCGGTCTGCACAACAAAGTACCTGCCTATCTCGTCAATGATAATGAGCCGTTTCGTTTGGTTTATTATTCTGAGACAAACGCGGCTTCGCTAACGGTGAAAGAATATGAGCGTCGAAGAAATCTTTGGGGCTATCCTGATCGAAAGTTGTGTATTAATAATGCCTGTACAGCTCACACTACTTTTCGCGACGTGAGTGTACACAAAGTATTGGCGCACACTCCAACGTTACTTCATCCAAATCCAAAGGATGCCTTAGTCATTGGCTTTGGCTTAGGAAGTACGGCCCACTCAATTATGCAGCATTCGAAGGTCAACGTCGACTGTGTAGAAATCCTCAAAGAGGAGACCGAGACTGCTGAGTTTTTCCGACGCGAGAATAACGACGTAATTGGAAGAGACGAAAGGTTTCGTTTGATCATAGAGGATGGTCGTAACTATCTGGCATCGACGAAGAAGCAATATGACATTGTATCAGTCAATGCGATTGCGCCTCGGTTCAGTCCTACATTGTATACGAAGGAATTCTTCGAAATGAGTAGAGAGCGGATGAGAGATAAAGGCGTGATGGCGATATGGCTGCCGACGTACAGTGTCTCAAAAGACGCCTATCGATCTATTTTTCGAAGTTTCGCGGATGTTTTTCCGTCCTTATTTTTGTTCTATGTAAATCATAGTCACTACCTCCTGATTGGATCCGCGAAACCCATTGATTTTGATCTAGATGCTATAAGAGAAGGATTAAAGGAACCGTCTGTCGCGCAGAGCTTGAAAGAAGTCGGTCTGGACGATCCGCTTGATCTTTTGTCGACTATTTTTATGACGCCTCGTGGTTTTGAATCTTGGCTCAAGGATGCTGAAGCAAACACCGACCAGAATCCGATTGCAGAATTCGACCTCGAAGAGCAGCCGGGAATGCCTTTCAATCCGGATCTCATGAATGATAGCATCAAACACTTTAGCAGCGTTACGCGATACATGAGCGGTAACACCGTTGATTTTACTGTGTTACAACAAAAATCAAATCAGCTGCGTCGCTGGATGAGTGCTGAGTTAGACTTTTTCCTCAACGTTGATAATCCTTCGCGAGGAATGAATCGGATGATTCAGGCCTTACGCACCGGCCCTCGGAACCATTTTCTCCTCGCGCTGTTAGCAAGCTTTGGGCAAACTGAAATCGACCGCCCGTATTTTCGAAATTTTGACGAAAAGTATAGAGATGTTCTTCTTCACGTGCTCGGAAAAAATCCACACTTTGTACATGCACACTATTACCTGGCCTCTATCCTTACGAAGCTGAATCAAGTTGAGACGGCCTATAAGCACAGGAATATCATTTTTCAGGCGAGGTCAGATGACTGGATGTATGCGTTTTCTTTAGGGCTAGACCTGCTGAATCTGAATCAAGTTGAGGAAGCTCGAAAGCTTTATACTGAATTGACCGGTTTTTCTGTGGGAGGTGAATGGGGACACTTTGGTCTAGGACTCATGGCGCTCGACGACAAGAATCAAACCGAAGCACGAAAACAATTCGAGAAAGCCTTAGAGTTGAACCCTGCCTTTGTTGAAGCGAAAGCACGGTTAGCCAGTATGTAAAAGCTTCGTAAATCTAGTGTCTTAGGGCGAAAAGTCTAAAACCTGGTAAAATCAAGCAACCATATGATGTTTCGGTCGAAAAACCGAGCACGTAATTCATCCTCTAATTGCATAATCAGCGGCACCTATTCTTCCTGATTTCATCTAGTCATGTTCAAAGTTACTCCATCTTCGCTGCCGAATGCCCGGCAGGCGAATTCAGACAAGGAAGCTGGCGGCCAGCCACGGTACGGTGTGAACTCGAATGTGCGCCGGACCGCAAAAGAGCATCAGGCAAATCGCTTCGTTAGAAATACGAAACTTTCCAAGTATCATGGAGAGTCTTTTCGTAACCATCAGGCGCGGCATCTCATGCTCAAAAATATCCAGCCTAAGATGCTTCCTCAGAATCATTTGCTACTTCATGACGAAACAACGACTGCAATGATGGATAAACGCGTCAAGGACTTGGAGAGCTGCATCAACGCCCAAGATGTTCCGCAAGAGAGCGAGTGGGGCAATCTTCCCCGAGTGACTTCGCGCCATGAAATAGAAGAAGCGAAACGACTTGCGAAACTGATTAATCCCAAGCGTTGGCGAGAAATTTTTCTTGGATACTGCAGCACTTTACTTTCGTTGCGAAGTGCTCGACCCAAAAGATGGACTGCGCGCGACGAGCAATTACCGGGGCATTGGTTTTTTCAGCCATGGTTTCAACTCGGCTCAAACGACCGAACCAAGCAGTTATCGACGGGTCTACAATTTGGATTTTCCAATTTCATCTCGGAAATACCGATGGCAAACCCGACGGTGCAAACCGTCGATTTCTCGTCAGAGAAATGGGAGGATATTTGCGAGCCGGAGCCCCTTATAGAATTGCTTCAGAGTTTAGGAGAAGGCTTCAACCGTGGGTCCCTGGGTTGTTTTATAAAAAATTGCGAAGCATGTCCGATGGATGTGGTCGCCTTACTTCGGCTCTTTATCCGTCGTTGCAGTGATAAAGGGATTGTTCTGACTGAGCAGACCACAGCCGAAACAAGAAAAAATTCAATAGGCCAGGGCGCTTGTCACCAAGTTCATGGTGGTGATTTTGTGGACGGCATCAAAAGAGCCGTTCGTTACGAGGACTCTTCCGAACTGCTGAATTTACTAGAGTCGGCTTCAAATATATTTTCGTGGCGACATGCTGTGTGCTCGACTCTTGAAGAGCGCGAGGAAGCCTATATGGCCCAGAGTCTATTTGCGCTTTTCATGATGCCGACCATTCCTGTCGTAAGCGCTCTTATGAAGCCGAAGGCAAATTCTCAGGCGGCCAATATCCTGGCCTTCTTCAATAGGCATCATAAAGCTCTTCCGTCGCTTGCTTCACAGAAGGTCGTTCCGGTCACAGCCGAAGACCAAAATATTTTTGCGGTGATCAAACTCAGCCGTTCGGTGTCACAATCAGACGTATTACTTGTCTCAAATTTTGCCAATTATGCTTCAGAGGTGAGTATCCCTCTTCGCGGACGCCGTTTACATGACCCGAGAACCATTCACGCGGGCGAATACGAAAATGCAGTTCAGTCAGCCTCAGCGATGACACGAAATCAGAAATCGGCCGTGACGGTTCTTGTACCACCACGGTCGGTATTTATTGCAGAAATGGTCATGAGAGACACTTAGAAGGCCAAAGCCGAATTCGATGCTTGTCTTCACATAAAACATCGCTAACCACTCAATTGTCGTCAGCCTTTACGAGATGACTTTTTGTTCGTTTGCCAATACCCTTGTCGATATGGCAATTTGTGCTTGATGGATTTTCGCTCTCATTTTCTAAGAATTTTTTTAGTGAGTATGACGGTAGCTTTAGTCGTCGCATGTCAATCTGAGCCGATACGGAGCGGTCGTGGCAGCCGGTCCGGAAACACCAATACGTCAACGACGCCCGGGGGTGGCAATGGAAATACGACCCCACCACCTACACCTATGACAGCCTCCGTTGATATGGATGATTTGCTTAAGTTCTGCGGCAAATTTAGCGCGTGTGAAGACGATGGCGAACTGACGCTGTCTTATTGCGCAAACCTCGCAGCACCTTTGGTGGCTCATGCTCTTCAATATAATGATCCACGCGGTATTACGGGGTGTATTGCGTCCGCCAGAACAGCCAAAACCTGTGAAGACCTTCCTGAATGCGATTTTGGCGGAGCAAACGACGCAACAGACACTGTTGGTAACTCCGGCAGAGATTTAGATCGCTGTACTTGGGATGAGAACGTGATGCGCCGGTGCGAAGGAGCGGTCGCGATCAACGGAAACGAGAACCAATGTCAAACGGACTGCTCCGCGACCACCAGTGTCTACGAATTGAATTTGAGCTGCTTTATGAACAATTCGGGATTTGCGGCCTGCGGGGTGGGCGACGGCTGCGAGAGTGAAGGTTGTGTCGGCTCGATTCGAGCTCGTTGTAAAGACGGTGTCTACGAAGGTTTTTCAGACTGTGATCGCCAGGCGAATAACAAGCAATGTGTACTCAGTTCTCTTGGTTACCCAGAATGCGGAATCGAAGCTTGTACTCAAGAAGGTGAATTTTGCCGAGGAACGACTCGGGTTCGTTGTCGTGATGGTGTGTTAAGACAGATTGAAGATTGCGCTGAAGAAGGTTTCAAATGTTCTCAAGGCGTTGACTCCGAAGGCACTCCAGCCTCGGGCTGCGGTGAACAATATACCGGTTGCGAAGATAGTGTGTGTCGAAGCAATCAGCTGATTATGTGCGACTCTGGTGCCGAGACTCCGGTCAATTGCCGCGAATTGGATACAGCGTATTCGAGCTGCCAGCTCTTCGAAAGTGATTCCGGAGATATAGAGTTTCAGCCGTTTTGTGCTGTGACCTCTGCGAGTCGCGATTGCGTGGGGATTAGCGGGGTTTGTGATGGCGACGTTGCGAAAGTATGTGTTGGTGGGAAAACGCAACTGGTGGACTGTAAGGCATTACTCACGAATGGAACGTGTGTGAACTCAATGGCCGATGGATTCAGTGATGTTCGCTGTGTGATTCCAAATTAATTGAAACGACCTATATTTAGGATTGTGAATGAGTTCGGGGAAATGAAGCTCCGGTAACTTAACGAATGAGGGCTTCGTCGGATTGATGTGGCTCGAATGGATTGCTAACGTATCTAACATCTTTATTCTTATTAGGACAAGAGGAGACTTGAGCAGAATGAAAACGAAGCACCATCGAGCTTTACTTTGCGTCGTCGCCCTTATGGCATGCAGTGAAACTGAGTCCCCACAGCCGAAAGATGCAGGTGTTTTTTTGGACGCAACAAGCTTGGGAGACTCAGGTAGTATTCAAGATGCTGGCATGAATGACGCTTCCGTCACGTCTACCACCTCGATGCCGTCGTTCACTCACAAAATGATGAAGCGAACCGGTGAAAATCTGTACGCCAGCTTGGGGTACGAATGTGATCAGTGCACTTTTGAGCAACATAGCGCGATTGTTCCTCCAACGGGCTGGATGAAAGGTCCTACGCAAGTCTCTGTTTTCACCAGTGGAGAAATGAGGAGCAGGCCGTCATTCGCGGGTGTTCCTGATGCAATGGACTTTGTTCCTGAAGTACCGGGCGAAGAATATAAGTTAATCGTTAAAAACTTGGACGCGACGATTATTGAGCGAGCCTCGGGCCAGTTAGTGGTTCGTGCGACGGTGATGCGGGACACTTTGTTGCGCTTTGCCGCTGGAAAACGAGTTCACGAACTGACCAGTCCCGAAGGTGAGGTCTTCGTCTTGTTCGTCTACGACATCGACCCGCGAAACCCGGTCATTCCCGATTTTGATGACGAAAATGTGCTGGGTGATTTTAATCCTCCTACGGATTGGACCTATACCTCCCGGATTCTAACGGAAGAATTGCGCCTCGATACGAAGGATACGACCTCTGTCCTTGCGATTCGCGGAGCTGTGCAATCAACCTGGGAAATTAGGAAGGATTAAGAGCGCAGGAAACGCCGCGACCGGAGATATGTCGCAGGTAAGGAAAGCAGTGTTTCTGTCTTTTTTAGTAGAGGACTGGTGTAGGTAATGGAAACAAGTTGGAATACCCATCGCCAGCTTCGCCCGAAAGTGAATCTCCCCAACAGTGAGCATGTCCAGACGCGACAGATGCACACGTTCCGTTGACGCTTGCTGATAACGACGTCGCATTGGAGACGCCTGGGACTCTCGCTGGACCAGATTGAGTATGCCCCGTCTGGCCGGTGTCATTGCGGCCCCAGCAGTAAATTTCACCGAACACGGTTCGAGCGCAGGTGTGTCGTAGCCCATTTCTAACTTCGACTGCTGTCGGAAACGAGTAAGAGACTTCGTAGGGTGTCAGCGCTCTAGATGGTGCTCCTTGAGCGATCGCACCGTTATCGTTTCGGCCCCAACAGAAGATTTTGTGATTTTGGTCTAAAGCACAAACGTGTTGAGGTCCTGCACTGATCTGAGTCACATCTGTGAGCCCTGAAACAAACTCGATGGTCGTCGATGTATCTGTATGTCCGCGACCAAGTTGCCCATAATTGTTTCGCCCCCAGCAGCTCACTTGCCCTGAGATGTGTCGAGCGCAAGTAAAATCATTGGCTGCGGCGATTTCCACTGCATCAGTGAGTGCACCAGCGCGAGTTGGTGTTCGAACGACAATAGGCGCGGAACTAGAGCCCATTTCTCCGTAAGAGTTGTGCCCCCAGCAATAGACTTCGCCGCTCGTTAGCGCGGCGCAGTTGTGCGAATTTCCAGAGCTTATGTGAACCGGTGCATTGGGCAATGGGACCACGGCCGGCATGGCGTAATTTGAGCCTTGGAAGAGGCCGGCCTGACCAACCCCATTATTTCCCCAGCAAATGACATCATCGGAAGCGTCAATCACGCAGCCGTGCGCATAGCCGCCGGAAAACTGTTTTACAGGACCGATGAGCGACAGTGAAAGTGGGTTCGTAATTTGCCTTTCTGGGGTTTCAGGGAAGACATCGTTGATGTTTGAGCCCCAACCATAGAGTAGGTCTGAGTGATCGATGGCATACGAATTGACCTGCGTACGGATGACTTGGGCCGCATTTGTAATATTGGCGACTCGAGAAGGGAGGCGACGATACCTCGGATATCCGTTCCCCAGGACGCCGGAGCTATTTCGTCCCCAGCAAACTGTCGTTTGATTTGAGCGTGTGGCGCAGGTGCTATAGTCTCGCGCAGCGAGTGAACTTGCGTCGGTGAGGCCATTTACGAGATTCGCTATGGATGATGTCGTTGCATGATTGAGTACAGTGCCATTACCTCGCTGTCCGGCGCCATTACTGCCCCAGCAGGCGACTTCCCCGGTGGCGAGGCGAGCGCAGGCATGATTTCGCCCGGCGACAACCTCTATAGCATTGGTGATTCCGAGAACCGGTGCCGGTGCACTGCGTTGAAGGTCGGTTCCATCACCCAATTCATAAGCGGAGTTCTTGCCCATACAGTGCACTTCGCCTGAGATGAGGACAGCACAGGTGAATCCGTCACCCGTCGCAACATCAACCACGTTGGAGATTCCAGGGACAATAAAGGCCGTAAGGACTTTGTAGGTCGCCGGAATACCGAGCTGGCTTTGATGATTGTGTCCCCAGCAAGAGAGGTCACCGTTAGAAAGAATCGCGCAAACGTGAGTCATGCCATAATTAATGTCGATGGCATCTTGGATTCCTACGACCGTAGTCGCCGTTAGGACGTTCGATATAGACTCACCGGTTGGGCCGTTACCGAGTTGTCCAAATTGATTCCAGCCCCAGCATCGAACCGTTCCGTCCGCGAGACGAGCACAGCTGCCTCCCATTCCGGCAGCCACCTGTTCTGCGTTCGAAATACCGGTCACGTCGACGGGGCTACGTTGAGTGCTGCTTGTTCCGTTTCCAAGCTGGCCGTTTGAGTTGGATCCCCAGCATTGAATGGCTCCCGTATCCAATCGGGCGCAGGTGTGAGCTGAACCGACGGAGATTTGGGTTACATTCGTAAGGCCATTGACCGCTTGTGGCGTTAGGCTTCCTTGAGTCGTTCCGTTCCCTAGATAATTTCCGCTTTCTCCCCAGCATTTGACTTCGCCGGAAGAGAGTAGGGAGCAGCCGTGATAAGCACCAAGCGCAACTTGGACAGCATCGACGGCTTGAGGCCCACGAATGGTTGTATCTACTTGAGTAGCGACACTTTCGGCGGTTCCATCACTCGCCCAGGCGGTGCACGTCCAGGTCTCGCTAGGCACCGTATAGGCGAAAGGCAGGACTGCGCCGTCAAGAACAATAGCGCCGTTCGTCCATTCGACCCGATAATCCAAAGTATCGTTATCTACATCGTCTGCCTCAATAAGGATTTCACAAAGTATCGATTCGCCGATATGTGGATTGCTAGGAGAGGTTGTCGTGGTCGGTGCCGTGGGCGGGGTGTTTTGAATCGTTACACTACTCGACGAAACCGCAAGACCGACATCAAAGGCATCAAAAGGGGTTGCAGTACAATGTATGCTATCGCCTTTATTGAAGTCTACTCCATCAATGGTTTCCGTGTTTTTGGCTTCTACGCCATCTACGTACCACTTAAATTGATATTGCTCGGGGTCAAGGTCAAAGTCTGACCAACCAGAAGGCTCACATCTGAATTCAGTGTCCTCTGTTCCGGTGCTTGGAGATATAGCGGCGGTGCTGATATTTGGCACACTGTTGACGATTGTCGCGGTCGAAGAGCGTACTATCATGCCTCGATCTGCACCATCATACGGCGTGACTTCACATCGCACTTGGCTCCCGCGAGCGAATCCAGTTTGGATACCGGTACTCGTGCTTACCATCAAGCCATCAACGAACCAGGAGACTTCAGATCGATCCATATCTGAATCTGCATCTTCCCATCCCGTGGTTGTACAGGCGAAAGCGGTGGTGGTTGTTCCGGACAAAGGAGCAATGATAGCGGAGGCCAACCGAGGGGGCGTATTTATTATCGTAACGGTTGCTGTCACAGTTGGACCATCGACATAGCCGTCGTTTGGTGTCACAGCGACGACCCAAACGTCGTTCTTTAAAGTCTGTTCTGCAACAATCGTTGAATTGATTTCGTTCGCGACGATGGATCCATTTTTTCGCCATTCAAAAAAGACCTGAACGTCGTGGCCATCCGCATCGCTGGTCGAGGTCGTTACAAGCAAATGATCGCTTGTTCTCGCGACTCGTGGATTCAATTCAATACGAACAGCGGGAGGAGTGTTTTCTTGGCATTTTCCGTTTCGGCATCGACCTGTACAGGCAACGAGTTGGCTTGTGTATTCGCACCCACCATCGACGCACTGCCCGGCGGAATCATAGACTCTGGATTCGAAATTTGAGGTACAGACGTTTGCTGGTGGGCTGTCACAAGTGGGGCAAGCAGCGACGCCCGCTCCTCTGATTTGTATAGAAATGACAGAAGCATTTGGGTCGTTAGTACGAATTTGAACTTGCCCACTATAAGCCGAAGCTTCCGCGGGGCGAAACTCGATACTCATCGTCTTATTGTCACGAGCAAAAACCTCGGTAACGGTGACTGGTATTGAAAAAATAGTGTTGTTGCCAGATACAGACGTTTGCATGATCTTCAAGGGGGCATCGCCGGTATTCACGACGCGCAATTCGAGACGTTTCGATTGCCCGAGTTCCACGGTTCCAAAATCGAGTGAATCGGGTCTTACTTCCACTTTGGGAGCATTGTCGCCTTCAGTCTTTGATTTATCACCGCACCCGACGAAAAAAGTGAGCACAATGAGAGTCAGACTACGCTTGAACCAGAGAACCATACGCGGCCCACGCTACCACAGCTTTATCTCATCACGTACAGGCACTATTCTACTTAGTTTTGTACTGATTCGCTGAAAAAACGGTGCTAATAAAGGTCACATAGGACGCTCATAAATGATTTCCCCTAGGATTGAAGAATTCATTCAGGCTTTAGGCCGAAACCAGAGTTGTTGCCTCAAGTGTACAGCTCCTGATTCCTATATCGGTCTGAGATATGACACTGAGCGGTCATCTGTGCAGATGGTTGTTTCGGCGGGGAGTCAGCGTCCGGAAGATCTGTCTCCTCAGTCGCAGCAGTGGCTTTTCGATAAAGGATTTCGCAGGAAACGGATGTCCGATGATTTCAAGAAGTCATTCGAGGAAGAGGACCTATCTACGAAGGTTATCGAGCAGCTTGTCGAAGAGATTTACTCTCAGTGCTTTGATTGTTCTGTCGAGGCACTCGAGCTCATCAAGTTACCGACGATAGATACAGATGATGCTGCAGTTCTCGAAGCTATGAACCTTTTGTCGACCAAAAGGGACTGGAGCGCGCGCAAAACGCTTTATCGCATGCTTTTAGATACTTCGTTTGTTTTTCCGGTGGATCCAATGGGAGCGCCTCTGGTTGAAGAGCACATTGCAAGCTGGCCTGTTTGCACGGCATTCACCAGTTACGCAACGCTTTTTCGGCATCATCCGGCCGGCGTAGCCTGTAAGATCATTGTGGGGAGCGAACTATTTCCAGAACTGGTCGACCGAAGATTTGGTTCTCTTCGAATTAATTCCGGTAGTGATGTGCGGGGAGAGTTGTATTTCAACGAACTAGAAATGCTGAAAGATGCGGCTGAGAAACTGGCGAAGCACTACGCAGACCGTCGTTAATGCGCACAGGATTACTCCTCCACATCGAGAGTCAATGAATGCATAGTTGATTTCTCATTCCCAACTATCTACGAAGAGACCTGAATGGAAGGTTCAAAAAAGAGTACCCTGAGAATTGGGGTTCTAGGCGCTGCAAAAATTACTCCAATGGCTCTGATGACCCCGGTTCGGCGAATGAATGACGTCGAGGTCGTAGCTGTTGCCGCGCGTAGTGAAGATAGAGCGGCGAAGTTTGCGCGACGCCATCGTATTCCCAATATCTGTGCGAGTTATGAAGAGCTCGTCCAACATGAAGACATTGATGCTATTTATAATCCTCTTCCTAATTCTCATCACGCTTACTGGTCTATTGAAGCGATGAGGGCAGGCAAACACGTGCTTTGCGAAAAACCGATCGCTTCTAACTCAGATGAGGCCTCCAAGATGCAAGAGATAGCAGAAGCGCATAATCGGATTCTCATGGAGGCTTTTCACTGGCGTTATCACCCGTTGGCCGTCCGAGCAATTGAACTCATTAGATCGAATGTGATTGGTAAGATCAAACATATTGATGCCAAGTTCTGTGTTCCGATACCTTTCATCAATAATATTCGGTACAGCTTTGAACTTGCGGGTGGAGGCCTCATGGACACCGGTTGCTACACCGTCAGTATGCTGAGACATTTGGCCGGCGTAGAGCCAGAAGTGACGCATGCTTCCGCTAAAACCGTCAGAGGTAATATCGATCGATTCATGGAAGCTGATTTGGTGTACCCAAACGGGGCAACTGCTGGGCTACGGTGCTCCATTTGGGCTTGGCCACTTCTTTCAGTACATCTGGAAGTGCGGGGTGAAACCGGAAGGATGAATATTATGAATCCTGTTGCACCGCACATTCTTTATCATCATCTGAAGATTCGTTCTCCGCAGGGACAAAAAACGGAACGCTTTTGGGGGCAGAGTACTTATCAGTGTCAGTTGAACGCTTTTAAAGATGCCATCGCGCGTAATGAGCCACCGATCACTGATGGACGTGACGGCATCCTAAACATGAAAGTTATCGATGCCATTTATCGTAAAGCGGGTATGAAGCCGCGTGCGGGACTATTTCAGTAAACTTGTTAGAAGCCGCTATTCTCTAAATTGGACCGAGTGTTAGAATATTTCCGTCGGCGGAAGCGTCACGGACAGGTATCAATGCTTGATACTCGTCAGAAGCATACCAGGCGTCAACGGCGTCTTGACTCGGAAACTCGAATACAGCTGCGATGTGGTAGTCTGCTTCGTTCAGTAGATTTTTTGCCACTTTCCCACGACAAACGAGCTTCCCTCCATGAGCCTGCATCGTTCCCGGTACCTGAGACATGTATTCTTTAAACTTCGCTGGGTCTTTAACCTTGATGGTTGCTAATAAATGAACTGACATAATGACCTCCAAATGTTCTGAGTTAGGCATAGGCTCACACTCAATTTTTGAGTACGCAAATTGAATACGTGTGTTTTGCAAAAAAAACCCGAATGCTCGCGGTACCTTATTCGGACTTATCCTAGGTCTTGGAGAGAGTCGTACATCGACTGGGTACTAAACGACTTCCTGTGAGGTATTCTTGTCCCATTTTTCGGTGTAATTATCTCAGTTGTACGCTTCATCACAGACCTAGATCACATTTTTGAATGATTTGAGAAGTGGTTCGTTTTTTCGTGTTCAACGACGTCACAAAAAAAAATCTGCAGCCACCAAAGTTCATGGCTGTAGGAAACGTTAGCTCTAGTTCAACCCCCGTTCGAAATACTGCTCAAGCAGTATCGGCTCAAACGACATCGTCCTCGGAGGCTTCGTCGACAGTATCGTCATCTGCCGATGGCTTCGAACGATCTAGTGGGCCTAACAAGTTTCAACAATTCGCCAACGCAGCTCCACGCACTTTAGGTCATCCAGTTGCAGCTACGGAGGGGAAAGGTTTAAATAATTCTGAGAATCCGCTCCGAAGTTCTAGTGGTCGGATATCAGCGGAAGCGTGGAATGAACCGCGCCAAATCCTTGGCCGACTGACGCAATCAGGAGCAACCGGTGCACCACATCAAGAGACGAATGGGCAGCGATGTGGTGGCGCAAATATACTTGCCCCTGCCATTATGAATGGTCCCGATGCGACCGCAACTACTCTCAGAAATGTGGCGAGCAATCCTAGCAATCTCACGGCGGCGCAGCGTCAACAGTTAAGAGACATTTCTTCGCGCGTAGACAATCGAACTGCGTCGTTTGAGGACCTGAGTACCGCTCAGCATCTTATGTTTCGGGCCGGTAATACGAGAACCACGATGAATAACGCATTGTCTGAGGTTCAAGATAGTCGATTAACTCAAGCCGAGCGGACGGAATTGCGGCGGCTGTCCAACAATAATGTACGAATCAACGCTGATGGTACAGCGAATCAAGATGACCTCGATGAATATAGTCGCTTACTGACGAAGGGGACGGGTAGGCCAAGCCGAGTGGTTGTCGCAAATGACCCACAGAGACCCAATGATATGTCTGCTCGGTTTTTGCAGGTAGAAATCTCAGGGAGTCGAATTAATTCTGATCGAGGTGGCCTTGGTGACGAAGAGATTGCAAACCTTGCCGATAGGACGGGCAACCGAGTGAACCGTCAGGTTACGCTTGATCCGGTGGCCTTCAATGCTGATAACTCAAGTGCGACAATGGAAAATCTTCTCGGGCAATTGCAACCTGGTGAGGCAGCGACGATGCGACTGTCTGCTGATGGCAGAGACTCTAATGCATCGCACTTTGTGACGGTAGGAAGAAATCCAGAAGGCGTACCTTATGTCTATAATTCAGACCCGTCTCAAGGAGACTACACTTTGTATACAGGCAACGGTAATGATCTCAGTCAGCAGCCAGCAGACTTTACTCGCCAGTTGCGAGAATATTCGAGCCGAGTCTTCACTGATGTGGATGGAGACTTACCGAATGTGATTGTGACTCGTCCAAGGGGAGACTAAACTGTATTATTTACTTAGCCAAACGGAGCTTTATGATATTAATTTACGGATATTCAGCGCTAGGGTGAGGTAAAACACGAGAATCGTTGTCTGCTACTGGGATTGTTTGTCATTATTAAACCTGTGTACGCGCAATAGTGAGACAGTGGATGTACTCCATATTTCAAGGCGATTGAGCATTGTTATTCTTTTGTCGACAGAGCTGTAGTTCACCACCGTCACGCTTAATAAAAAATAAGGAAACACGCTCCATTGTGTAAAGGTCGCAAGCTTCTAATGGTCCTGAGCCGACGTGCTGCGAGAATTGAGGTAGCATTCCAAATTATGGAAGATCCCTATGTGCCTGTAGATATTGGTTCTTTGGTTTTGAGCGGGGTTTCGTTCGTCCATCGAGGTGATTTATTTGATTCGAATTTGGCCGGGGTGTGCTAGGCGAGCGGTGGGTAGTGAAAGCACGTTCAACGGACGGCTTTTCGTTTTTGTCGAGATGAGAACGATCACAGAAACATTGGCGGCGATAAGCTTGGGTTTTCTCCTTTTCTACGGAGTTTATCTCATGGCCAAAGACTTTGATCCAAAAAACTTTGGGCTTGGGAAGAATACACATTCTTTTGTGAACCAATTCGAGGACATGCAGATTTCGGGTTTTGCGGATGACGTGACAAATCTGGTCCGGACAGTCAGGAAATTTCGAGAAGACGGTGCAAAAACGTTCTTGTGGCTTGGGGCTTCGCAACTACATTCCATCAATCAACCGAACCCCGGCGATAAGCTGGCTGTGACCTATGCGAATCAAACTTCAACTCAAAAATCCGCTAATCGGCGTTATGTACAACTCAGTGAACCGAACGCAAATTTCCATGAACTTTGGGCCATGCTTCATAGTGTCATATCTAAAACAAACGTTGATGGCGTTATCCTTGGTTTTACCTATGATGACTTAAATGAGCCCGGACTGAGAAAAAGCCTTATCCCTTTTTATCGTGCTTCGCCGATAGAATCAGAGTTGCTCGAAGAACAGCAATCGACAGAAAAGTCCGCTGAACTCGCCACCAATAAAACGCCGCAGGCGTGGCTTGAAAACATTTTGGTGGATCAAATAGAAGGTCGTCTCACGGCATTTCAAAAACGTGGTTTAATCCGAGCATATATTGAAGCGATGTACAAAAACTGGATTGTTCAAGCGATTTTTGCGGTGAAAAAGAAACCTCAAGTCAAACTGATACCTGACCGACAAAAATGGAACGAAAAGGCTTTTACGCGAATTCGAGAAAAACTTTCTGAACAAGAAATTCCGTTGATCGTATACAAAGCACCTCATCAGCCGGGGATGAAACCTTTTTATCATCCTCGCAAACCTTTCGATCATTATCACGAGAATCTATCCAAGACTCTAACTTCGTCGAAGAACTCACACTACTTTGATTTTGAGACCATTGTGGACAGTTCGCACTGGGGAATTAATGCAGCTGGTCAGCCGGATGCATTTCACTTTACCGTAGTCGGTCATCGGATTTTGGGTAAGGCTGTCGACGATGCGATACAGAAACTAGAGGTTGATAATGCTCTTTAATAGTTGGGGTTATTTACTTTTTCTCCTTATTTGTGTGGGCCTTTACTGGAGTCTTCCGCAAAGACGTCTACGGATAGGCCTGGTTTCCGTTGCGAGCATTGCTTTCTATGCCATGTGGCGATGGGAGTTTTCGCTTCTTGTCGTCTTTTCTGCGTTCGTAGATTTCTTTGTCTCAAAGCGGATTGCCGCAGCGACTGAGCTAGCGGCCCGAAAGAAATGGCTACTTTGCAGCCTTATCATAAATCTGGGACTGCTGATTTTTTTCAAATACACCTATTTCATCTATGACAATATTTCGATCATCGCAGGAGCAGTGAACACCTCACTTCCTGCTCTCAACGATTTAGGCGTAAAAATCATACTTCCGTTGGGCATATCCTTTTATACCTTTCAAACGATCAGTTATTCGATTGATGTTTACCGCAAGACCATCGAGCCTTTGGATGACTTCGTTCTCTTTACAGCCTACGTTATGTTTTGGCCTCAATTAATTGCGGGCCCAATTCTGAGAGCAGGAGAGGTGATTCCGGAGCTTGATTCGGAGAAGAGGTTTAGCTTCGAAGACTTGGCAGAGGGGTTTGAGAGAATCGTCATTGGTCTCTTCAAGAAAGTTGTATTCGCTGACACGCTTGCGTTGGTCGTTGACCCTATATTCACACAAGAAGCAGCTTTGTTGACGGCTGTTGATGTCTGGGTTGCTGCCTTCTTATTCGGCTTTCAAATCTACTTTGATTTTTCTGGATACTCGGACGTAGCTATTGGGTCAGCGAGATTATTGGGAATTAAATTCCCTGAAAACTTCAACTGGCCATATGTTTCTAATTCTCCAAAAGACTTTTGGGGGAGATGGCATATTTCTCTTGGCTCCTGGATACGCGACTATTTGTATCTGCCCCTCACGGGACAGAAGTTTCAAACTAAGTCGCAAGGAGGCTTAGTAGGGGCGACTATGGATAAGAAGAGTGCTGATCGAGCACTGTTTTTGACCTGGTTAATTATGGGGTTTTGGCACGGTGCGGCTTGGACATTTGCACTTTGGGGCGTTTACCACGCGGTTTGGATTTTTGCGTACCGTCGATTTGGTCCACTGAAGAATTTGAGTAAAAGAGTGCCCTTGGTTGCAATCGGATTAATGCTGCTCATATCAATGGCAGGGTGGCTTCCATTTCGAGCGAACAGTGTTGCGGACACTATGACGATGTTCGGCACGTTGCTAAATCCATTCAAATACACGCTCAATGGACATCGAGTAACGATCTATAGCTATGCGCTAGCACTCCTTCTTACGATGGGTCAGTTTGGCGCTTATTATCTTCAAAAGGTCCAGCTGCGAGACAGTAAAGCCACAATCGTTGGACTCAGAATTGTCCGTCAGGCGCTGATGATTTGCGCGATTTTGATCTGTCTTGAGCGCGTGCAGACGTTCATTTATTTTCAGTTTTAGCCGTCCGAGGGGCGACGAGACCGCCTTTTTCGTCCTCAACTCACCGGAGCAATGTGATACGTTATCGATATGGGTGTTGTCCTCGGATGTTCTATCTTCGGCCTGATAATATTTATTGCTTGGCGTAACACCGTTTCGAGAGATGGGAGAATGATTGCGGCCCAAGCTGAGTCTCTTCGGCTAAGAGCGGCAGAACTATCTTCAGAGATTCCGGGAAAGCCTGTTACTGTTTCTTTTCCTGGGCTTCCTCATTCGCCAGCTGATACACGAAATCAGTTTTCTATATTCGGAAAGAATTTTCATTTGGAAACACCTGGCGCGAGGCAACAGGAGGTTTGCTACCACAACATTATTCCGAAAGGACACAAGTTTACTGTGGATTTTACTTCTTCGTCTCATTCCAAATATGCCGCATTAGTTCAGAGTCTCTTTGGACAGGATGTTTTTTCAAAATTTGATCCGGATATTGAGTTTGGTTCAACCGGGAAAGGTGATTTGTTTTTTCGACAAGAGGGCATAGCCTCTGAGCCTCGTTTCATACTTGCGGGCTTAGAAAATCTCTTGGAGCAGTCTTCTGAATTGATTCAGGAGTTTCGGAAAAGGCCGGACAATAGTTTGAGGCGCGCGCTGACGACACTTGCAAAGAGTGGGCACGTTGGAGCATTGAAGTTCCTGATTTCCGATTATCATCTGCATAGCGAAACCCAGGAAGTTGTTGAGATAATCACCCGTCATCGAATGAACCCTAGGCTCAAAGAGGCAAAGGCAGTCATTGCGATACAAATTGCTCAGGACAAAGCTGAAATGGTGAAAATCGCGAAAGATAAAGAATTTACGGGCGATATCCGCAAAATGGCATGTCGAGCGCTCATTGGTTTAAATGAGACGTCACTCATCATTCAGATTCTAGAGAACCCACCTTTTGAAGCCGAACTCGATTTGCTACGAGCTATCAAGAACGTTGAGCTGACCGAAGAGCAGCAGACCTTCGTACTCGCCATGCTGGACACAGGTGACGACGAAATAGCGGTTGAGGCGGCAAAGGCCTTTCAAAGGGTCGGGACTTTGAACGCAGTTATGCCTCTGAAAGAGTTTGGAGACAAATGGGGGCATAGTGGTGAACTCAAAGACGCTTTAGAGCTGGCCATCCAGAGCATCCAAGATCGATGTGGTAATGATGGAAATCGAGGGGGCCTTTCGGTGACGCAGGAGAACTCTCAAAAGGGAGAACTGAGTCTCGCGCAAGCACAAAAAGGTCGCTTAGCGCTAACACAAAGCAAAAAGAGTTAGGGGACTGAAACCCACGTAGACACTTTACCGCAATCTGACGGCTTCAGAGCTTCCACATTGACTGGCTAGGGTCGGTGAGCCGCAAGGTCCGATATTGCCCGTTGCTATAAGGGCGGCGGCGACCGCGATTCCAGCTCCGAATACAATCCCGGTCATTATGCCACTGGCCGTTTCATTGATTTTCATCTCTGAAGTTGGGCTGCTTGGTCGTGGTGTATCGTATTGGTCGCTGTTTAGCGGGACGTTTTGCGTTCGCCTTGGCACAGCATAGGGCTTCTGACCGTGTGAATAAGGGGGAATCGTGCAGGCGGATGGACTTACTTTCATATTTATTTCTCTCTGGAAGACTTATCGGCGAGCGGGATAAAGGGGTGTCTATTCGTGTCCAAGCGCCATCCGGCGTTGTACGCAAAATACTGAACCATGGGTCTTTTTGCTGACGGTAGGTATGAAATTTTTGTAAGTAATTGATTTCTTTTGTGTTTAGAATTGCCAGCTTAGTGTGTATTCCATGCCGCCATAGAGCGGATTAATTTGAGGCCCAAAGTACATGGTGCTCTTTTCTTTGTCTTTGCCTTTATAGCTGTACTTCGTGCTTCTATGTCTCATCATCCATCGAGCTGCAAAATAGCCCATGGGTGCTCCCCAAATGACATCTGAGATGAAGTGCTGTTCGTTGTAGATAAGACTCGTTGCGAAGTACAAGCCGCCCAGATGTGCCAATACCTCCAGCCAGACGGAGTCAAAATACCGAGCGGCAAGAAAGCTCGTATAATAGTAGGTTAGAATGTGGCCGGAGGGGGTACCTGCGGGATAAAAGAATCGGGTTGGGCCATATATTTTTCCCGTGCCCGTTTCAGTGTCCGGTCCTTCTCGACCAATAGTTAGTTTGATGATCGAATGAAGGATTTGTGCTGATGCAAGTCCTTCCAAAAAGAGAGAACCGTACTCAATGAGGGGTTCATGCGACGCTGCGTATCCGATACCATAGCTAAGTGCTGCGATTCCGGCTACTGCGTAAGTAAAGTCCATGGTGTAGATGTGCGGGAACAACGTGTCCATAGTCTCGTTCGTGTTTCGCCGTACAACTTGTTGGAAGCGGTAATCAAATGAGTTGTTCAAAGGAAGCATTAATGTTGCGACTGGGATACCTACGGCTGTAGCAATAAGGTAATCCTCTTGATCAAAATGTAATATTGATTTCGGCATCGCGACGATTGTGCGGAGGGTTCTTTCGAGAAGGTTCATCTGACCATAGCGATACTCATCTCCTCGAAATAAAGTGTTGTCAGGGTCCCAGGGGGCTTCAAGTTTTACCGAGTCTTCAGTAGCAGTTGCTGGTGACTCCTGGGGTGCCTCCGATGCGTAACTGATGTTCGAACAAAAAAGGAGTGTTCCCGCGAAAAGAAGTATGCGTGTAGCAGTGCGCAACGCGTGGACCATAAGCCTAATTTTATTCAAATGCCAGAGTAGAATGGACTCAGAAACCGAATGCGCTTCCTGAAGGTGAGGTAAATGGATTCAAAAGGTCTAGAGGTAGCCGTGAGTCTTTAGACTTGATTCGAGTTTGCTGGATGAGAATCCCTGCATGATCTCGGAATTTATTTCAAATACAGGAACACCGCGCAATTGCACATTATTTGCCCTCGCTTTCTCATGAAGCTTTCTAAGCTCAACTCGATTATTTCCGAGGTCAACTTCAACGAAGTCGATATTGTGATTGTTCATCCAATCTACAGCGCGTAGACAGTAGCCGCAGTCACTGCGAGTATAGATCGTCACTGGGGGAGGGGAGCTTGTAGTTTCGCCACCGGCGTAAATAGCCCGCCCAGCCTTGATTTCGGCAACAAACGTTTGCGCGAGCGAATACTTGGGGTCGCTTCGGGGCACCCGCTCGAAAGCTTCCAGGGCCGGGTCAAATTCCGGACCGGTGCTGGCCGTGTCAAATGTTGCACCCAGCGCGTTTTCATAAAGGCTGATCGCGTGTGTGTATTCTGGTCCCGGTGTTTTCGTTTTCGGTTGAGCTAGGTAAATTCCTAGGCCCAAACTCGTGAGTACGAGGCCTAACATGGCTAATTTGATTGTTTGGCTTCTGGTTTTCACCCTCTAAATTTAGGCACCAAGTACAAAGCGTCAAAAACAATCGTATGAAACTAGAGTGCCCTCACGTCAGGCGCTTCGCCCCCGTGTTATGCTCAAATTGTCCAATGCGAACATTTTTAGTTTTTGCGCTTACTTTTTGTACTTTGATCTTCGTGGGTTGTGGTTCTGCCGACACGCGCGATACCGGACGACGTCGTTCTTCCCGTTCCTCTTCCGACGCATCCACAATCTCAACTCAAAGTGATACAGGAGCATCGACCTCAACTCCAAGCGATGCTGGCTTGTTATCTGAATCCGATGCGATGGTAAGTCTGGATGCTGGAAGCGGCAGTGCAGATGCGTCTGTTAATCCATCGGATGCCGGCGTGTGCAACCCACCTTTGATTCGTTGTGGGCAGGATTGCATTGACCCGAATACCGATGACCTGAATTGTGGTTCTTGCGGAAATGCCTGCGATCAAGCTCAATTCGAATCCTGTGAAATGGGCACGTGTGTGGCCAGCACGGATTGTCGAATTACCGGTTGCACTGGATTCACCTATTGTGACTCTTCCACCAATCTCTGTGAGCCAGGCTGCGATCGAAATGACCAATGTGGCATGAATGAGGTCTGCGACGTGCCGACGCATGCCTGCCAGTGCGAACCTGGCTTTCATGATTGTAATTCTATTTGTGTTTCTAATACTGACCCCGCAACTTGTGGAAACAGTTGTACTCCTTGTGCGACAGATCCGAATGGTAGCGCGGCCTGTGACGGCGTCAGCTGTAGTCTTACCTGCAATATCGGTTTCCTAGAGTGCCAAGGTGCGTGTGCCCAATGCCCAACGGGTAACAATGTTATAAGTCTCGGATGTAATGGAGCAACCTGCGTTGCAACCTCTTGCGATAATGGCTTCATTCCCTGCGCAGATGGTTGCTGTATTTTCCGCAGCGTAAGAATTCTCGACGGCCCTAGCGGAAGCACGGCCGGTGAGTCTGATATCACCATGGATGGAACGACTATGCATGTGAGTTTTGGTCACCGAAATCCATCGACCGACTCATTGAGGCGAGCATCGCGAGATTTAGCAAATCCCTCAGGATGGACGCAGACCTATCTCGGGTTCGGTGGTATCTACAGTCGCATTGCTGTGTTTAACGGATTCCCTCGAGTCGCTCACTTCAATCACGAACTCGACTTCGTTTCAATTTGGCAAGCAGGTTCTGAATGCGCGGTTGCAGAGCGAGGTGTAAATCCTGGAGGCCCCGTCGCCTTCGATATTGATAATCTCGGGCGAAATCACATCATCTACAAGACCGGGACCACTTTCCGGACCATGCGATACGAGTATGGCTTTGGTTGCGGTGGCCCAAACTGGCCTAATATAAGTCTAGGCTTTGGAACGGCCAACCGGATTGATTTGGTAACTGGCAGTGACAATCTAGCACGAACTGCTAAAGCGGGGCAGTTCATGACCCGCACTGCATCGGATACTTGGGATTTCGAAACCATCCACCCGAACGTAACTGGTGTGAATATCTCGATTGCTTTAGACGCGTTCGATAATCCGCACATTTCTTACTACGACACGGTCAATGATGACTTATGGTACGCGTATCGAATCGGCTCAACTTGGACGAATATTCTCGTGGCTGATACCGGTGATGTCGGTGAGGTCAACGAGATTGCCATTGATAATCAAGGCCGGGTACACATTGTTTACCGAGATGAGACACCGGGTGCGCAGAAACTGATGTACGCATATTATGATTTGAATCAGTGGCACTACAGCACAGTTGTCATTGGTTTTTCGACTGGTCTCAGCCCATCCATCGCGGTTGATTACCGAGGAGCACCTCATATCGTTTATAGCGAAGGTCGTACTGTGAAGCATGCCTACCTAGATTAGGGTAAGTCGCTCGTCTGCTTCTCTGAGTTCGCCAAAATTTGCGAGAGATTGCGACAATTGCGGTCTGTTGTCCGCATATCGTCTCTTCTATAGACCCAATCTGTAGACGCATGTCTACAAGTGCCTGATTTCTATGACGAAAAACGATTTTTTGAGTCACACGAATATGGTCTGGGGCACTCCTTGTGTATATCTTTTTACTTTTTAGGAGCCCCACAATGAATACTCAAACGAAATTATTTTTGCTATCTCTTTCTCTTCTAACCTTTGCCTGTGGTCAGGCCCCGGCCGAAGAACTTACCGAGTCACAGCAGAGCGCATTGACGCGCTCATGTCTCACCGAAGTGACACCTCGCTGTGCCTATAAAGTCAATGCAATGAAGGATACCCCATTGGAAACAACGCGAATTGAAGGTCTGGCAGTACCTGCCAGTCACAGAGAGGTGGATGTGCCAGTGACATTGTTTTTGCCACCTGAACTGAGTGAATCCTCTTCACTGCCAGTTGTGGTTTGGACTCACGGTGGCGGCTTTATAGCGCGGGATCGAGTCAGTACCCAAGGAAGGTACTGGGCTTCTCATCTTGCGCAAGTTGGCTATGCGGTCGTGCTGGTTTCGCACGTGGAGCCTTCTCGACGAGAAGCTGAGGATTTTTGTGTACAACATGGTGTTGATCCAGCGAGCGCTGAATGTGAACTCATTCAACCGAATATGTCTGCTTATCTAAAACCCGCCGATACAAAAGCAGTGATCGACGGTCTTGATGAATTAGCGCGTAACGTTACTCAATATGGAGTTACGCTTTTGACGGATAGTTTGGCCGTTGGTGGATGGTCTGGTGGGAGTGCTTCGACGTTGCGAATCGCTGGCGCAAAGTACACTCTGGCAAACGGTCGAGAGTTTTCGATTCGAGATGAGCGCCCGATTGCTTTTATCGCGGTTTCTCCCTCAGGCGATAATCGATCAGGTTTCACCCCCGAAAGCTTCGACGAGATTGAGCGGCCTGTTCTGACGATTACAGCACAAGGAGACTCAAAAATAGATGTACCCGTTGAGCCACGTGTTCGTCCACATTATCACATGCCGGCGACGGGCGATAAGTATCAAATGTACATCAATAGTGATGCGACTTTTCATGGAACAATGAATTTATCTCCAGATGATACAGTTATGCATAATAAAGTTCAGGCAACCACAGCCGCTGCTTTTCTAGATGCTAAAATTAAAGGTCGGTCAAAAGCGCAGCGGTACTTGGATAGCGACGTCATCGCCGAGCTGCTGCAGCTGGACTCCACCCTGCGGGCGGTCCCGCCGACATCTCTAGATTTGGAAGGAGAACCCGTTCCTGGATGGAATCGTAGATAGACTTCACGTTCCCGTTGGATGAGGCCCAAGCGAGCTGTTTATAGCAGCCCGCTTGGGCCTTTTTTTTGATCAAATTGAATGTTGTTGGTGTCGTCGGTAATCCAGATTTGGATAAATAAGGGAATTTGTTTATTAGAATTTAGTCGCTAAATTTCAGTCCAACATGACAAAGCCTTTAAAATCGCGAATGTTTCTTCCGGCTTTGTAACGTCTTGTCCGAGTCATTGCAGAAGCAACTTTATGGCATAGCGGCGAAGCTCCGGGTTCGAAGACATTATTTGAGGCGCTGAATGTTCACTCTCAATACTGTCAACATGATAATAAAGGAGTCTAATAATCTAGAGCTGTGCGGGTCCCGCCTTTGGCGAGCAGCTCAATTACGGCCTGTTTATTCTCTATTTCGGAATTTTTAATATCATTGATAAGGTTACGCGTAATCTCTTCTTGCCGCAGATAGCTAAGTGCATGTGTCCCTATTTCGTCGGGGCTTATGTTTCTGAAGAACTCGATACCTTCATGATAAATAATTTCGCAGGCTAAACTCGATGCGATAATTCTATCGATATATGTTCGAGGAAGTTCAGAAATTCCATCTGCACCTAAGGCTCCAAGAAGTGAAGCTGGTAGATATCGAGTCATTAGTTTCTCAGTTAGCACTTCGTCCTCTTTGTTGAGTGAGCTCAAAAGCGGTACGATTGCATCGTTTGCCTCATTGATGGCGGTGCTTATAGCTACGCTTACTTTCGAAAGGGGCGTTTCGATGCTTCGCTTGTGTTCACGGAAAAGTAAGGTCGCCTCGCGACGAGCGAGAGCTCTCAATTTATCGACGACTTCGGTGACGAACTGGGGTTTTATTTGTAGAAAGTCGTCTTCGTCGAGCAGCATGGCTGCAGTGATTTCGTAACTGCTGCAGATGACGCCACATTTATTCGCGGAACTATCTTTTACGAAGAGAACGTTCGCTTTATTCGATAAAAAGCGTCTGGCTTCCTCAGTAAAAAATAAGTTCGCTCCCTCGACCACGACTTTGGCGCTTACTTTATCTGAATCCGACAAAAACCGATGCACGTTTTGCTCGTTGACAGTTGCAGGGCGTCCTCCGCAAGGCACGAACGCATCAGTGACGAGTCGTTCGTGCAAAGTATTACGAGCAGCCAGTCCGCCTTCGTCATCGACACCGGTCACTTTTCCGTCCTTACCGAGGCATTTTGTCGAAAATTCAACAATCGGCGCATTCGATTCAACCAAACGAAGAAGCTCCTGCATGTTCAGACCTTCGGGATCCTCTGCGGAGCCACTACCATCAGCGATTCCCGTAATTCGCGCGTTTTCGCCGAACTCTCGGTGCATAATTCGAATTGCGTTTCCGGCAACATCACCATCAGGTCCCCCGGTCAGTTTGACCGTGAATGTCGTTGTACGTGGATCAATACCTATTGTTTTCAAGGCTTCTTCCAGAAATACAATGACACCTTCGCTAGTCACTCCATATTCTTTATGATTGATACCTGCGCCAGGTTTTGAGCTCATGAACGCGTTCGCTCGAGGATGACCGCGGTGGTGCGCACGTTTAACCAGCCAATTAATGAGCTTCGGCGTTATGTTTTCGTCAGGACCGAGATAAATAAGTGTTTTTTCCTGTTCTATATTGGGTGCGTGATTCAAGGTAAGGTCTAGAAGGGCGTCGCCATAGGCTCGTACGGACTTGGAAACGGAAGAGTTAGGCGAAGCGAGAATGACTCCTTTTGAACCGCCTTCGGGAATATCTTTATTCTTGAGTTGTTGCGCATAGGCCAGGCCCCACACTTCACTATACAAACGTTCGCTTTCCTGGCTGTGAGCTTCAAAAGAACGCGGTACCACTACTCGAAGTCCGCCTCTCGCAATGTCGCGGAATCGACAATGAAAGCCGTTAAAATCTCGTCCGGAAAAATAAAAGACGCCAAACGGAGTTTCGCGAGGCGCAACTTCGTCCGAATGTAGATAGGTCGGCTCGATCGAAAAACCAAGGGCGTATCGGTCTTGGCAATGAAGGTTCATGTGCTGTATTGCGGCAGCGGCCTCGCATAAAGCGGTAAACACTCTTCGCATGCCTCCCGGCGCCGCTTGGTCTGAAGATGAGGCCTGTAACGCGCCTATCTTCTCCACAATTTCACTACGTGGCACGAAATTGCTCGATTGTTTATGCACAAGCTTACAAATCTCGAAGACCGGTTCCTTCATCCGATAGGCTAGTTCGTGAATTCTCGCTCTTGAAAACCGGTAAGAGTCAACGTTTACGAGTCTTTGGTGCACGAGATCGCAAAGCGCAATAAATATCTCTGAAAGTTCGAATGATGAGGTCTCACCTTTAAGTGCTTGATTGAGAACTCTATCGTCTATCCATGGAATTCTAGAGAGGTCTTTTTTCAAAGTCTTCCATGTTTCACTATTTGAAGACGTGAACTCTCCATCCTCATCAAAGCAGACGAACGTTAGAATCGACACAGTCCCGTTATCGTCGTCATCAATGCCCTCAAGGTATGCTCTACGAATATCAATTTTTTTTGCCGATAAAAAGCGGACGGTTCGATGAAATAGAGAGGTGGCATCGGCATTCGCGGCGACGAGCATTATTCGCGATAAATTCGGGGCGCTCTGACTTCGCTCTGACGTGATATAGACATCGTCAGAACCGCTCACTCTTCGGAAAAGTTCTAAGTGACTGAAGAATCTTCGAGCATTTACGGATAAAATGTAATCATGACGACATCTTCGCGCATGTTCGAGTACGACCTCAGGTGTAACTTTAGAATCGTGCCCTGGTATTTTAGCGACAAAATCTTTGATTTTTGAGTTTTGCTTTCGATCTTCGTTGTCGAAACGAGACTGGTCCTGAAATGAAAACACGTCGATGACGGCGGTTCCGTCTTGTGCAGTGTAAATACGCGCAGATCGTAAAGTCTGATTTTTTGGAAGTTGATCTGTCAGTTTAGAAAGTAGGCCGGTTCGATCATCGTCATGAATAAAGGTCCAAACATCTTCATCTCGGTTTTTTATCGTAAGTGCCAAAGGTTGACCTGAAGCCCGCGCCGCGATGATTGCCCCAAGGTGTTCCTCGACGGTTCTTCGGTCGGTATCTCGAAAATAAGGAGCTGGCATTTGCTCCAAAAACCACGGAACGATATCGGTAGCGGTTTCATGGAGGCGGAGACTCGTGGCTTTTAGTAGTTCTTCTGCTTTCCACATTGCTTTGCTTAGACCCGACAGTCGGAGTCCTGACGGGAAACTAGCAAAGCCGCTTCGGTAATTCCAGGACAGCTTAATCAGAAAGTTTGAATGAGTAACTTTCCTAAAAAATATGGGGAAATGGGCTCGAATTATCGCTTGTTTTGGGACTTGTCCCCATAGGCTGTGGAGTGATTACGCTCGCATCAGGCGACAATCTGGTCGGTAATCTCGATTAATGCGTCCCTAATTCCGGGCTCGGTCACCGAATGGCCACTGTCGGGGCACATGATAAGCTTTGCTTCCGGCCAAGCGCGATGAAGATCCCAGGCACTTCGAACCGGACAGACGACGTCGTAACGACCTTGAACTATGTAAGCCGGGATATGCCGAAAGGTATCCACTTGCTCAAGAAGCCATCCATCATTCTCGAAAAAGCCTTTGTTCTTAAAATAATGGCATTCAATCCGCGCGAAGGCTCGCGCAAAATGAGGGTCTGCGCTTGCTTCGACTTTTTTCGGTGACACAATCAGTTTCGAGGTGGTTCCTTCCCAGACACTCCACGCTTTTGCTGCCTCCAGCTCGGTTTTTTCGTCTCCACAGGTTAGTCGTTTATGATACGCCGCCAAAAGGTCGTGTTGCTCCTCTGCCGGTATAGGACGTAAGAAACCTTCCCACGCATCGGGAAAGAGTTCACTGGTCCCGAATTGATAGAACCACCGGATTTCCTGCTCGCGGAGTAAAAAAATTCCGCGCAAAATGAGACTTTTGATCAAGGACGGATACCGTGATGCATAGGCGAGACTGAGTGTGCTTCCCCAAGATCCTCCAAACACATGCCATGTCTCAATATCTAAGTGTTCGCGGATTTTTTCAATGTCTTCAACGAGGTCCCAGGTGGTGTTGTTCTCTAAACACGCGTGGGGTGTACTGTTCCCAGAACCTCTTTGTGAAAAGACAATGATGCGCCATTTTTGTGGATTGAAAAAACGTCGGTATACGGATTCAATACCCCCCCCAGGGCCACCGTGAAGAAAAACAACAGGTTCTCCTGTTGGATTTCCGGATTCTTCTACTTCGAGTTCGTGAATTTCATCCACCTTTAGTCGAAATTCGTGAAACGGTTCAATTTCTGGATATAGAGGGCGTAAATTATTCGAGAGTTCTCGCGATGGTTTAGTCATTTTTTTCTCGTAAAGACCTTAGAATATCTAGCACGTTACGGCTAGAACTGAAATGTACGCTACATACGCTGTTTGAACTTGGTGACGGAGTAGATTGAGGTCGACCTCTAGGCCTGATTCGGTATAACGTATTTTTGATGAAGCAAAGCGCAGCCGAGATTCCTGTTCTTACTTTTCAACGAAAAGCCGCGATTGCCACTGGAACTGTCCGAGATCACGCAGGTAGAGTCAAGGTGTCGAAGATTCCGAATTTTGATCTCAATCGCACCATCTTCAATACTCTCGAAGGACGACTTCCACGTTTTGTGATTCAAACCAGGATTGCAAAAGAGGTGCAGTGGTACGATGAAGAACAGAGTACTATCAATGAGTCCTATTCTTCGATGACCGAGGGTAGCGAACTTCCTGACGTGAACCCTGAACTTCTCAAATTCTTGGTGGAGGAATGTGATTTTGAAGTAGAACATGCGGATGGTTCGTTTTTGGACCATTTGTATTTTTGCTACGAATACACGCATCGTCACCTCCCTGGCCAGTCTGCGTTGGTGATGCTGCTTCACTCGATTCTTGGTACTGGGACAAATACGTTTGCGATGGAGGCAGATAAAATTCCAAAGCTAAAAACGCTCATGAAGGAAGATGAATGGCTTCATGTGGAATCATTTCCCAGCCTTTTGCGCTTATTGTATGCCGGCGAATTAATGCGAGAGTTAGAGCGAAACGTCCATAAGTTAGACCGATTGAAGAGAGTTTTATTTCATCGAGTCATCGACAATAAGCAAATCACTATGACGGCGAACGAGCTTTGGATACAATTGAATTATCAAATCATTCATCTCGTAGACTTTATGCCTGTGTCAAATTGGCAAACCCATGGAAATGATACTTCCTTTATTTTGTTCAATCGTCTCTATAGATTTATGCAAGAGGCAAAACTCCTTGAGGCAAAAGTTGATTATGTCCGTACCACAAAATCGAAGCTCGTAGACGAAGAGCATGGACTCGGCGAAAAGTTGGTAGCGCTCATACCAATTGGAATCAGCGAAAAAATGGCCAGTAAATCGATTCGGCGCTTCTCCGAAAGAATTGGCCATTCGTTAGATTTCCAGCTCGAGTGGTAGCAATGGCGTTCAATTTAGTACCGGTTAAGGATTTCAAGGAGCGCAAATGGAAAAAATTTATGAAATAGCGGTCGTTGGTTCGGGTGCTGCGGGCTCGATGGGATGCTTGAGAGCAGTACTTAACAATTTAGATACAATATGTTTTGCAGGTAACTCGAAAACAAAAAAGAAGGCGAGGGCAACCTGGGTAGGCAAAGTTGAAAATATGCCTGTTCTTTTCGACAAACCCAAGGCGGTCTTCCAATCATCAAGTGAAGTCTACAAGTGGATAAAGGGGCAAGACCTTTGGCGTGACAAGCTCAACTTGGTAAAAGACTCCGTCGACTCGGTTACCGGTTCTGTGGGTGATTTCGAAATAACAACGGCCAAAGGTGACAGATATCGAGCAAGGTATATTTTGCTTTGCACTGGAATCATGGATGTCCAACCAGAAATTCGAGGTGACATCTCTGCAATCTTTCCGATGGCGAACCAAGGTCACGTTGAATACTGTATTCGATGTGATGGACACCGTACCAAAGGCAAAGAAGTCGCAATCATTGGCCATCAAGAATCAGCGCTTTGGATCGCTTCTTTATTGATTGAACGCTATAACTGCCCTCGGATGACCGTCTTTACAAACGGAAGGGACCTTGAGGCTCAAGAGGAGTCTCCGGTTTGGGAGCGAGTTAAATGCTACGGAATCCAGATAGAAACCTGTGCAATCGAGGAAGTTTTAGGAGTCCCAAAGGCGGAAGGTCTGACGGCGATACGACTCGATGACGGACGAAGTGTACCCTGTCAAATTGCTTTTGTCTCATTGGGAACCATTGTCTATAATGAGTTAGCTACTTCTTTGGGATGCTCGATTGATGAGCGTGGTTATGTTTTGACCGACGAATACGGAGAAACCGACACGGAAGGCGTTTTTGTCGGAGGCGATCTGCGTGCCGGAAAGAAGAAGCAGATTTATACGGCCTGGGACATCACTGTTGATGCCGTGGATCGTATTGATAACTACGTCCGTAAGGTTCGTCGTGAATTAGGTCATACGTCTTGTCGTTATCATGGCGTGGAGCAGGGCGGAGCGCTGATGGGTTAGGCAAGTGAACCCGGAGTGACGGCTGTGCGCGGTATGAGTCATGCTTTGTTCGCTCACACGTTAGGTTTTTTAGGATGTAAATTCGCCTTCGTAATCTATTTTGTCATGCATAGTTATTTACGTTCCTGAAGATATGGAAACTGGTCTGGATATCTGTTATCGACATTTTCGGCTGCTCGATGTTTTTGAAAAACACGGGGAAATCTATCGTTGATTTTGTGAGTATAATGATTCGATTTGCTGTCTTTTTTTCTGGGTTTGCAGGTCTGTGCTACCAGGTTGCATGGACTCGGCGGATTGCAAGTATTACGAGTGCTACATCCACCTCTCAAGCGGTTGTATTAGCCATCTTTATGGCGGGCTTGGGTTTAGGCTCAGGTGTTGCTGCGCGACAAGCGTCACGTGACAGGAGACCTCTTAGAACCTATGCTTTTATTGAGTTTGTCGCACTGGTCTTCGCATTGATATCGCCTCTTGTTTTGACATCGTCGGAGTCGATACGTTCTTTGGTAGCCCAAGCTGGACTGTCTCTTTCGAGTGGAATGTGGATTCAGCTGGCTTCTATTGCATTATATTTGCTTATCCCAACGACTTTGTTGGGGGCGTCATTACCATATGTCATCGAGCACGCTGAGCAACGTGGGACGGCAAGTGCAGCTGCGCGAGGTCGGATTAGTGGCGCACTTTACGCTTTTAATACGTTCGGGGCAGCCATTGGCACTTTGGTTTCTGGTTTTCTAACAATAGAGCATTTGGGCTTAGCCAAGACGATTGCATTTGGGGCCGGTTTTGCGGCGACTGCTGGAATAATTGCCTTGCTTGTTCAACAGACGAAAGGCATTGAGTCTTCGACTCAAACGACGAGTGAGCAGACGAGCAGAACTCTTCCTTTACCTTTGTTGCTTCTCGCCATGCTGGGTGGATTTATGGGTCTCGCAGGAGAAGTACTGTGGACTCGCTTAGTGTCCTTAATTACTCCAAACACTGTATATGCGTATTCTCAAGTTCTGTTTGCGGTCCTTTTAGGGATTGCTCTTGGTGCTTGGTTCGCGGAGAGATTATCATCCGTTCTCAAAGATCATGAAAAACCGGCGGTAGGAGCACGAAGATTTATCGGCTTTTGCGCCGCATTTAGCGCTGTCTTACTCGCTGTAGTTCCTGTTTTAGTTACCCAGTTTTCTTTGTCGGCGGACTTATTTGCGGGGTTTGCTTCGGGTGAGAGCTACCTCGCCGCAGCCTTAATTACGGCTGTATTGGTTGCGCCAAGCGCTCTGATTGCCAGTATCTTACCTTTGCTCGTGGTCGTTGCGAAAGATGAAAGAGGTTCGCAGTCTTTCGGGCAACTTTATGCTGCGAACACCGCAGGCAGTGTCGCTGGTGCAATGGGAATGGGATTCTTTCTCTTGCCTGTTCTAGGAACGCACCTATCAGGAGTGGTTTTAGAATGCCTTTGCATCCTTATAGCGTTTCTTTGTTTGCGTCACACAGAGCAATTTCAGCGAAGTTTGGGAGTTCTGGGGCTTGTCGTTCTCACATGTAGTGTATTGGAACTTTCACATGGCATTCCAGGGCAAATTTACCGAAACAAGCTTCCACCGGAGCTTCACATTTTGGAGGTTTCGGAAGGTGTAAGCACGAACGTGATGGTTTCGGAGCACAAAAACACGGGTCAACGACGGCTATGGCTTAACTCTGACTGGGTCGCGGGTACTGGTGGTACTCATCGAGCGTTGGGGCACTTGCCAGGGCTTATGGTCGAAAAGCCCAATCGTATTTTGGGTATCGCTTTAGGTACAGGCCAGACATTTGCTGCGGCTCTTGACCACGGAGCAACGACTTTGGACTGTGTGGAGATCAACTCTGACGTTATCTCGTTATCCAGAAAGTGGTTTGGGGAAGCGAATCGCGGTGTCCTTGATTCTCCTAAAGTGAATGTTCACAATGATGATGGTCGTGCTTTTCTTCGCGCAACAGAGCTCATGTACGACCTTATCATTTTGGAGCCTCTTCAGGCGTGGACAGCTGGAACATCCAACTTGTATTCTCTTGAGTTCTATCACGAAGCAAAGCGTCGACTCACGAAGGAGGGAGTGATCGCGCAGTGGATTCCTTTTTACGGGCAGTCAGCGGAAGACACAAAGGTCATGGTCAGAACAGCCCTTGAAGTTTTCGAACATGCCACTTTGTGGATAGATGGTTACGACGCTATTTTGATTGCGTCCCATCAGCCCTATAATCCATCCATAAAGGAGCTACGTAAACGCATCAATGAACGCGGTATCACGAATGATATCGCTCAACTTGACTTAAATAGTGATATTGACCTGGCCGCACTCTTTATGATGGATACGAAAGCTTTGAAAAAATGGACTCAAAATGTCCCCATTCTTAGCGACGACCGGCCTTTTCTTGAGTTTCGAGCCGCACGCTCAATGGGAAATGATCGATTCGAAAAGATTCTAGCGACAACGATACCTCATTTGGCTCCAAGCAAGAACTTTTTTGTCGACACTACGACTACAGCAACTACAAGTTTCGCCAAAGCGGACTCTATTCGCAATGCGCTTCTCAAATCTCAAATTGTTCCAAAAAACCAATTTATGAAAAAAGCGAAAGTGTTAGAAAGCGCCGTAACAGCCGCCTTTCAATCGCGGGCTTGGAGCCATCATTATCGAGAGCACATGCTGACCTGGGCAAAGATGCTTAGCAAAGATGCGCAGGCATCGAAAGCCATTTACCGTCGTGCGTTAAAACGTGCGCCCAATTTGGCAAGATTGAGAGTGAATCTCGCTATTTTGTATATCCAAGAGAAGAACTTAGAAATGGCGAAAGAACAGCTTAATTTGGCGAGACAAAATCAAAATGTACGCCCGGTGGCTGAGCGAATCTTAGCGTCTATTTCTCGATGATTACGCTGCTGACTTTGAGACGCTAGGAACCGAGCGGCGAATCCAGGCAATTATCTCTATCACCACTAGGATTGAAAAATTGGTGCAGGCGTAGCAGAGAGATGAACATGACGACCGCGGATGCGGTCAATGTCACGCTGTTTCCAAGAAGTATGAGTGAGCGTTTATTAATGAATAATTTGAATTAAGATACGGAGGATAAATACGTTTTCGCGGCATCCTCCCGGAAATCCCGGGGTGTTCTATAAGTGAGAATTTAGCTTAGCGTCAAATTGGCATACGTGTTGATGATTTTAGAATCTTTTGTAAGTGAGATCGTTTTCATCGGCTGGCCGTTTATCATACTGTGTTGCTTGTCATGAAAAAAAAGAAAGTTAAATTGATGTGGTTCTTGTGTGTGGCAACTACGTCTCTCATCGCTTGTGCGAGCACGAGTAGAGAACCAAAGCTTCTTTCCTCAAACCCAAACAGGACTTCTGAGTCCAATTTGTCAAAATCCATCTCGAATGAGGGCGACGGCTTTTATCCTCGAGATGAAATAGAGAGACCTGTTCGTGAGCACTCGACGAAAATTCAGTCTTGCTACGAAGCCCAGCTTGCGAAATCTCCCGGTCTTTCCGGTAGAATAGAAGTGAGCTGGGTTATCTCTAAAGATGGCCATGTGACGGAGATTTCGTCTGAAGGAATGCCCGAGCTCGCGCCTTGTATACTGAAAATTATTAAGACGATTCGTTTCCGTCCTCCATTCGGAACCACCCAAACCGTATCGAAGTACCCTTTCGTCTTTTTGGAAAAGTAGTTCGCAGTCATCATTGTTTACTCTTTCTATGAGAAAGGGTCGTCGTTCGTTGTGTGGGCGACAGATTAAGAACTAGAAAAGTTCTGATTCAGCAAATTGTGTTGTTTAGGTATTGTTTAGGTTTGCAATTGAACCTGTCGAGGTTTTAGGGCGCATCGTGATTTTTTCGGAGCGTCGGAGTCTAAATTTCTGCTTTGTGACCTAAAAATCAATTGTCGCTAAAACTCGGCATTATACCTATGTTAGGGTCTCAGACTAAGGAGACGACACGGCATTGTTACTTGATAAATCAAAATGGATAATTCCATCTGCGAAAGACCCGCGATGGTTGTTATGTTTGTTCTTAGGCATTTACTCTGTGTTTGGACATTTTTTCCTCAGCTTCAATCGGTCGATGAATCAGATGATCACCGCGGTGGTGGCGTGCGTTGTTCTCGATATGCTCTACACTTGGGTTCTTTGCAGGAAGATTTTATTTCCCTTGTCGGCCCTTATCAGCGCTTTCGGTTTGATCATTCTTTTCACGGCACCGGGAGAGATCTGGTTCATGTTGATGGTGTCCTGGCTAACAATCACAGGGAAGTATGTCATCACATGGAGAGGACACCACTTTTTTAACCCCACCAACTTTGCGTTGGTTTTCATGCTTATCGTGGCGGGAGAACACACGGCTATTGCACCATCATATCAATGGGGTAGCACTTGGTGGATGCCAATTATTGTTTTTGCACTTGGCCTCTTGCTCATGTGGAGGGTCAATAAACTTCCTGTGGTGCTTTCTTTTTGGGCGCTTTTTACATTAGGTGCCTTTGTACGTTCTCACGCGAGTCAAATGCCTCTCCAATTGACACTTTGGGCGCAAATTTCGGGCGGCGCATTTATGCTGTTCTCTTTTTATATGATCACAGACCCGAAAACGTCTCCGGCGTCTACTAAAGGAATGATCTTGTTTGGTGCTGCGTTGGGTTTTGTCGACACCCTGTTTCAGATACAAACCGCGGTGTTCTCGATTTTCTACGCCTTGTTCACGGTGACGGTTATACGCGGTGTTTATTTCATTATTCAAGACATGCGAGTCAGCGTTGCCAATAGGGATGTTCCAGTCACTCTGGCCCCAAAGACATCTTAAAGATTAGATACGAAGGATTTATTATGAACTTCACAGAACACGTAAAAAGTCGATGGGAGGCATGGGGTACGCGTCTACACCATCCTGAGGCTATGGCCAGCGATCGCAGCAGAACTCTAAACCAGCGTTTCTCCATTTGGGGTGTCGCGCTAATATCATTTCTGCTCGGAGGCTTTGCGTATACACAGAGCACCGACGGACCCATCTATGATCGACCTTTGGGCTTCTATTTACAAAAACAGATGCCGTCTACAACAGGTCTTGTATTCAAGCATGAGCTTCCTGACCTAGACCCAGTGTTTGATAACGTTCGCCCATGGTTGGGAGCAACTGGGGCGTCCGCTTGTGTTGGAGATGTCGACGAGGATGGCCTTCTCGATGTACTCATGCTGACGGCAGATAAAAACCAAAAGAATAAGCTTTTTCATAACGTTGGTGACTTTAAATTCGAAACACGCAAGCTCCCGGAGATAGAGAACCTCAATCAGAACCGAAATGGCTATTCCACAGATTGTAACTTTGCCGACGTCAACAATGATGGTTATGACGACCTTATTATTCTGGGTATGTCTCGTGCTCCAAATCTTTATCTCAATGTCCCCGCTGAAGGCACAAAACTGGAACGACGATTTGAGAATATTACGGCACAGGCTGGCCTCCCAGAATTTCTAAATGCCCATACGTCTAATTTTGTAGATTTCGATAATGACGGGGATCTCGATCTCTTTATAGCAGCCCTAATGCCAAGTCACTACGATGAGAACACGGTTAAGTCGTCACCGCGGCTTGATGTTATGCATACGTCGAAACTTGAAGGCGCGACTAAGATTTTTCCAAATAGCTTTGGTAATGCGACAAATGGTGGACGTCAGTATCTTTTACTCAACGATGGAACAGGAAAATTCATTCAGCAAGATCTGAAAGAGTGGGGTTTCGATGATACGCCACGATTTACTTGGGATGTTGGAGCCGCTGATATTAACCGCGATGGATTTACGGATATATATTTGGCCAATGATTTCGGCCCCGACGATTTATTTATAAATCAAGGTGGCAAAGGGTTCAAACGCCACGTTGGCGTCTATCCGACGGATGTTGGTCGAGACTCGTACAAAGGAATGGACGCGGAAATTGCAGACATCAATAACGATGGTTATCCTGAAATCTACGTATCAAATATCTTTCATCCGTTTCTACCAGAAGGAAACCTGTTGTGGATGAATCATCCAGAGAAGACAAAGGATCCGAATAAGCCCTTTCTACACAATGCTGCAGCTCAACTTGGCGTTCAAGACGCTGGTTGGGGATGGGGTGGAAAGTTCGTAGATCTCGATCTTGACGGAGATAAAGACCTCGTCGTGACGAACGGTATGTTCAGCCAAAATGAGGACCGGGATTATTGGTTCGACCTTACGCGGTTACTCGGCTCAACGGGCGAATTTATGTCGGATTCTAAGAATCTTCCAATGGTGGATGATAAATCGCTCTCTGGTTTTGAAACTTCTCGAGTCTTCGTTAACGAAGCGGGGCATTTTTACAATCGAGCAGAGGATGCAGGAATTACCCATAAATTTGATGGTCGTGGAGTTCTTCTTGCCGATTTCGATGTGGATGGGCGCGTCGATATCTTATTTGTTCCCCAGGCCACAGAGCCAGAGTTAGTCAGGAATGTTAGGGGGCTATCTGAGAAATCGAGCACTAAGAATACCTTTTTAGGCCTTAAGCTGAGTGGAGATGGTGAACGCGTGAATACGAATGCAGCAGGTTCTCGGGTTAAAGTGACTCCTGCGAGTATAGTGAGTGGTGATTCATTCAAGCCTCTTTACTATGAGATTAGTATGGGCAATGGGTTCGCTTCTCAGTCCACGCGGTGGATTAGTGCGGGGATTGGAGAATACAAAGGCGTCGTAGATGTTGAAGTTTGGTGGACGGACGGGAAAAAAGAAATGTACAAGGGACTAACTCCCGGGAAGTATCACCAAATTAAATACGGAAATGGTGAGCCCAAGAGTTAAAAATGCAATCTTGTTTACCGAGCTTTTGTAAGGACGATAAATATTACTGTAATAAATAAGTTTTGATGCAGGGGCGCGTATGTTTTCGTGAGGATGCGATTCGGTCATGTGATGCCGACGAGACGGAGAAACTTGCGTCATTCAATCACAAACGACAAAGGTGGCATCTGAGTTTCAGCCAACTGTGTCGTGCTTTTCCGGACCAATTGTTCCGTGTACTCGACTGTGGTAATCAGATGCGGAAGGAAACACGTGATAGAAGTAAAGCCATTTCAAGGAGAAACTGCTGAATTGGTGGCAGTCATCAATACAACCTGGCAAGCGCATTATTCCGGTCTAAAAGCTATCTGGAGACCTCACTACGAAAATCACGACTTGGAATGGCAAGTTCTGCATGCGGGTCCAGAACATTTACCTTTTCGGCTTGCTGCTTATGACGGAGACAGGGTGATTGGTTGTTTTTTAGGCCAAAAGCATTCCTTCAAAGTCAATGGTCGAATGACAAATGCAGTCCAGGGAAGCTTCTTTAGTGTTTTGCCTGAATTCTCCGCGAGTCCAGCTGCCATAAAGTTGATCAATGCGATGGAGAGGCAATGTAAATCCCACGATGTCGATTTTTTTCTTGGATACATCAATTATGCGAAGAATTCCCCAGCGTTTCACTTTTGGAGCAAATATGCGAGAGCATTCTCATCTCGGTTTCGAGAGGTAGGTCCTGTTGATTTCTGGATTAGGATTACTAATCCTAAAGACTTCGGTGGACAGTTGATGCGTTTTTCAGAAAAATTTGCTCTTCAATGTGCGAGACTGCTCTCGGTATTGACTCCATCGAAAAATGAACCGCATATTCGTGCCTTCGAAGATGAAGATTTATCAGATTGCCTAAAGCTGCTTAAGACCGATGAAAATATTACATTTTCACAGGTCTGGAGCGAAAATGAATTACGGTCGCAGCTCAGTAGTGAGCGTTCAGCAAAGACCGTAGTTTATCAAGACGGTGCTGGAATAGGGGGATTCTGTAACTATTATTGGACCGACTATGCGTATAACGAACGGTTTCGGTGCGCCATTATAGATTTGCTCGAGTTCGGCGCACTTAAGCTAAAGCAAAGGCGATCTTTGCTAGCAGCTGGTACGCGATCTCTCTCGGATGCAGGAGCTACTGCAGTCATGATTCCAGCCGTTTCTCGCGAATATTGGTGGACATTTCTGTCATGTGGATATGTTCCGATTCAATCTATTTGTCACTTAGTGTGTCTCTACCCAAAAGAAGATCTTGATTTCACTGGTCGACGCGGTACATTCAAGTTCAGATAAGGGGTTTAGGGTTTGGAAATTGAGCAAGTCAGACGATATCTTACGAAAAAGATACACGGTCGCCAGGTTAATAAAATTCTGCATAGCTTTCCGTCGCCTCGACTTTGGAAGGATCCCACCGGAGGCTGTAAAGAGGTAATGCTAGAGCAAAGCGATGCCTCTAGAAAATCCTCCACAGCTGAGATGGAACTTTATGTTTCACTACCATTTTGTATTCCCACTAAACCATCACACTGTGGCTATTGCCTATTTCCTGTCGAAGATTATAAAAATTCATCACAGCTCATTAACTACCTCGATTACCTGAAGAGAGAAGGTGAGCTTTATGCACCATTTCATCAAGATTACGACCCCATAAGTGTTTACATTGGAGGAGGTACACCCAATCTGCTGAAGGCAGAGCATTACGGTCCGTTGATGGATATCATCCGGACAAATTTTCCTAATATGTCTGCCGACACGCCCATCACCCTCGAAGGTATTCCACAGCTTTTTTTTCGGGGTAAAATCGAAGCTTTGGCAAATCACGGATACACGCGAATCAGCATGGGAGCGCAACAGCTCAACGAACGCCTGACGAAGTTTAGTGGAAGAAAACAAAAACCAGAGCACATCTTTAACGCGATTAAGTGGGCGAGAGAATTTGGACTAGAAAGTAATGTAGATCTAATCTTCGGATGGCCGCAACAAACCAAAGAGATCATGTTAGACGACCTAAACAAGCTCATTGATACTGGAATCTCTCATATAACGCACTATGAGCTCAATATAGGAGGACCTACTCCTTTTTCTCTGGAACGTAGAGATGAGCTGCCCGGTATCGAAGAAGTAAAAGAACTTTACCACCTTAGTCGTGAATTACTGCTCAACAATGGTTATGTGCAGCTCACGTCATATGATTTTGAAAAGCGCGAGTCAGAGCCCGCCGGCAAATTCATCTATGAAGAATGTCGTCGCAATTATGATCATCGAGAAGTTTGGGGCTGGGGTTATGCAGCGATAAGTGATTTTCCGTCTCTGAATGATGAAGGAGGATGGACCTTCATGAATCATCGAAACCTCAAAGCATACTACGACGCAATCGACAGAAAAGCGATTCCGGTAGAGTCTTCATTTCAAAGGCAACAAATTGATCTCAAGTTAGCCCTCATCTTTCGTAATTTACAATCTTTGAGAGTAGACCGCGAAAGTTATCGGCGCCGCTTTTCCCAAGACGTAGTGGACGATTTTCGTAATATTTGGACAGGACTGCAAGAATTTGGCCTCGTTGAAGTTGATGATGACTACATCAGATTGACGAACGATGGAGGTTATTATGTTCCTCTAATGCAGACTTTATTGTCGAAAGAGAGAGTCGAAGAACTTGTAGACAGACAATATTCTCGATCTCAGGGATTGGCGGTTATTCAGTAATTCGAGACGCTGTACATGAAGAATTTGGCCATAAAAGGAATATCCGTTGCACTCGGTTCGAATTGTGAAGGAAACGAAATTCTGGAACACAAACATCCGGATTGGAATATCGATAGAATCGCTGCAAGAACGGGTATAGAGCAAAGGTTTCTGGCAGAGGCTGGAGAAACTGGGTTTGACTTAGCGACCACAGCAACTGAGCGCTTATTTCGTGACTATGAACTTAATCCGGTAGATTTTGATGCGGTTATTTTCTGTACTCAATCCCCGGACTACCGAATTCCCGGTAATGCAAGTCTGCTACATGGCAAGTTTGCATTACGAAGTGATGTAGCTGCTTTTGATATTAACTTGGCCTGCTCAGGTTTTCCGTACGGGCTTGCTATTGCGCGTGGCTTATTTGCCAGTGGGATGGCTAATAATATTTTGTTTGCGACAGCAGATACTTATTCAAAGTTCATTGATGAAGAGGACCGTGCAACGCGAGTGCTCTTTGGTGACGGTGCAACCGCGACCTGGCTAGGTGCCTCAGAATCATCTTCCGGCATCCTAGATGTATCGCTTGGAAGTGATGGTTCGGGCTATGAGGCATTTTATGTTCCAAGCGGAGCGTGCCGCGAACTTCAAGGCGACGCAAATGAGAGTAAGATTCAAATGTCAGGTCGCGATATTTTGAAGTTCACTTATTCAACGATTCCCGAACACATTGACGAATTTCTAAAAAAGAACTCTGTAAGCTACGATGATATCGACTTGTTTATTTTCCATCAGGCAAGTGCTCTCGTGCTTGACAGTCTAACAACGAAGCTCGATCTGGAAGAGCAAAAAGTTTACCGAAACCTCAAAGATAAAGGTAATTTAGTGTCTTCATCTATTCCTTGTGCGATGGCGCAAGCAGAGGCGGAAGGTAAACTCAGGCAAGGCCAAACAGTTCTTGTTTGCGGGTTTGGAGCTGGTCTATCTTGGGGCAGTGCTCTGTTGAAATATTGACCAAAAGGTCATAGAAAGAGGCACCGTGACGCTAGAAATAAATAAAAGCTTCAATAAATCTCGTGAAAAGGGCAGGCTTTGGAACGAAATAGAGTCTGTCTCTGAAGAGGCAAGTAAGAAGCAGATCTTGAAGACCTACCTAGAAGATCAAATACTTCATCTCCTCAAACTCGATGCAGATGATGAAAACGAGATTCATCGGGGATTATTGGAAAAAAGCTTGTTCAAAATTGGCTTCGATTCACTTATGGCCGTGGATCTCCAATTTTATATGGAGCGAGATTTGAATAAGCAGATCAGCCCCGAAGCGCTCGAGCAAGAGGATGTCAGTCAGCTGGTAGACTTCGTGTTCTCGACTGTTATAGTTGCTTGATTGTATTTCCGCCGTCTTGAGTTTCTAGCATCTGTGTATGACCGATGAGATGGATGCAAAATCTTGTTTCTCGTCCAAGATTCGTAGAAAGGCTTTTTCCACCAAGCCTCGAGCCAATCGTCTCTAGTTTATTGACGTTCGTCCAAAGTGAGTTCTGATTTCTATCTGGTCCACTTCTAAGTGGTTTCTAATAAAACTCACCCAAAAAGTACCTCTAAATGTCACGAGATATGCGAAGCATCAGCGTGTAGATTCAGCGAACAGAAGTTTTGAGCGAAAATGATAGGGATTGAAAAGAATTGGGCTGCCGAAAGAAAAAAGGCGAACTGTGCTATATCTTTTCCCACAATGACTCGTGCGGAAGACACAAGTATAGGAAGTGAAGCGCTCCAGTTCTCGTGTGGTCTGAGCATGAAAAACCGTTTCATGCTTGCCCCGATGACAAATAGTCAAAGCCACGAAGACGGAACGCTTTCTGATGACGAATTCAATTGGCTCACTCTCCGTGCAAAAGGCGGTTTTGGATTGACCATGACATGTGCTTCGCATGTTCAAAAAGTGGGGCAAGGCTTTGTAGGTCAGCTTGGTATCTTTGATGATATTCACATTGACGGCCATCGTCGTTTGGCGGCTGCGATCAAGTCGGAAGGGAGTCTTGCGGTTGTACAGCTTCATCACGCGGGAATGCGTGCTCCAGCAGAATTAATAGGTCAAAAGCCAGTAAGTGCGTCAGACAACGAAGAGGGTGGGGCAAGAGCGTTGAGCGTGAAGGAAGTTTATGACCTACGCGATGACTTCATTCGAGCTGCGGCTCGAGCAAAGTCTGCTGGCTACGATGGTGTAGAGATTCACGGAGCCCATGGATATATTCTGACACAATTCATGAGTGAACAATACAATCGTCGAGAAGATGAATATGGTGGTTCTCTGACGAATCGTGCGCGGATTATATTTGAAATTGCACGGGGCATTCGTCAGCAATGTGGCGAAGATTTTCTATTAGGAGTTCGTCTTTCTCCCGAGCGATTTGGCTTGAAGCTGCAAGAGATTTTGATGCTCGCGCAACAAATCGTTGATTCACAGATTTTTGATTTTTTAGATGTCTCGCTGTGGGATTCGTTTAAAGCTCCACAAGAAGAGGAGCAAAAACACATTTCTTTGCTTGAACACGTCACATCTCTCGATATGAAAGACGTGAAGTTGACGGTGGCGGGAAAAATAGGCAGCAGCAAGCAAGTTCAAAAAATTTTAGCAGCTGGGGTCGATTTCGTCGCAATCGGTCGAGCAGCAATTTTGCATCACGATTATCCTAAGAAAGTTATGGCAGATGCTGGCTTTGAACCAGTGCCTACTCCGGTCAGTGCGTCGTATTTGGTAGAACAAGGCTTAGGTCCTGCGTTCGTTGAATATATGCGGCGTTGGAAAGGCTTTGTTTCGGGAGAATAAGTAGCCGGGCCAATGACTGACCACTTCATTGACAACCTGCTGCGCCCGTCCTTTTGTTAGACGCGAGCATCCGCGAGCCCATTTCGACGAAGCACTGTCGGACGGCGAATGTTCTTTGGTATCTATTCTTCTCTATAGAGTCACTGGTCATTGCACCTTATTGGTCAGAGCAGAGCTTTGAACTAGCACTTGTCTAACACACGCGACGCTCGGAAGGCTTTGTCGCTCATCGGCCGCATCTATTGTGTAGGGTATGTCATTGTTTCTGCTTCTCTTTCCTAAAAAATGGAATATTTGCGGGTTAGGACACACGAAAGGGATGGATTTGATTGTTCAAGAGCAGCTGCCCTGGTCAGGTCATTTTCATTCGTTTATCGTACCTGTAATTTGGAAAGGCTAGTACGAAAGTTTGCTCATCAGCACATACTCTTGGCAACATCGTGTCTTCTTATTTTCGCATGCAGTGAAATAAGGGCTGATGAGAGCAATATGGTATCTCGCGATGCAGGTGGCATTGCAGCCGACACAGGAGCGTTCAATATTCCGGATACCGGGGAGGCGGTGACCATCGACGCAGGCAGTACCAGCAGGCCTGACGCAGGGAGGCTGAACCCATCAGTTGACGCGGGCCCAGATCCGACCATGGTGCCCATGCTTGAACCTATTCCCCCGCCCGCCGGAACGAGTACTGTCCCTGAGGATGGAGATTTCTCATGGAGCGGAGTTGGATTCGGCTACCTTGGTTCGTCAATACCAAGTGAAATGAGAGATTGGGATGAGTACCCGCGCTATGGGGTCGCTAGTCTGCTGAGGTATTCCGATAATGAAGCTTGCGTTTGTTTCGATTCGACTTGTGAGACGTGTAGTGACGCGAGTTGTAGTCTTCAAACATGCAATTACGACCTAAATCAGGACCACACTTTTAATAAGTATCATGTTCAATTGCGCTCATTGGAAAACCAAGGGCTGACGGTCGAATTTGAAGTCAATATTAGCTTGGACCCGCCCATCACTTACACTGACATCTCAGATGTCTTAAATCGGTTAGAACGCGTGCCACCACTGTACTGGCGGGGTCTGAAAATCATCACAAAGTTTGGAAGAGGAATCCAGTTTTTCCATTCGTCATACTTCAACGGCGCAGCCGCCTACGGAAGCCGGTCATACATTGACACGCAAACGGCTAACCTTCCCACCTTGCTACATGAGCTAGGACATACATTTGAGCAATTCACTCGTTTAGGTAATGAACCTATTTTAGAACCTCAGAGCAATATCTTAAATCCAATTTGGCGGCACGCCATTCGTGTGGATAATATTCGAACCTCTCGTTATGGGAACAACAACGAATGGGAGGATTTAGCGGAGTTCGCAAGGATCTACGCACTAGCGGTCGTAGAAGACCGGTTAGATGAACTTCAGATGATGTCGCCGGAGCGCTTTCGTATTTGGGAACGAATTCTATCCAAGGGATTAAGTATTACTGAATAAGGAGCGAAATCTTTACCTTTGACTGGTGATTGATGCGGGACGAGCAAGATCACTTGTAGGAGTAGTATTCCAAACTACCATCTTTTTTCCTATCCGCACCTAAAGCCAGGGCTTTGCCGTCGCTTCGCAGAGGGCAAAGTGTCATCAAATGTAATGAAATTGACGCTTCGTTACTATGAATCAAGTCTGGAAATAGGTTAAAACCGGATTATTGTCTATGCAGACTTCTTTGACTCAAGCCAACATCTTAGGCGTATTTTTATTGGGTCTAAGCGGATGCTTTGTGATCTAAGACTTTGCAGCGGTCACCGCGGATGTAGATGCTTCATTCGAGTCTGACGTCGGAATCATTCTTGATGCAGCACGTACAGATATAGGTTTGATTGACGCTGGTGTCGCTTTAGATGCGATGCTGGCACCTGATTCAGGTCTCCATATCTGTCCTCTCTCACCGAAAACGACTGACAATCTCTACCTTGTTATTGACGCGGAGTGCCTACCTCAAACGAATGCGATTGATGCAGAAAAGTACTATACCGTTTGGTCTCGCACTCGAGGTGAAACGAAAACATCGCTGACGTCGGCGAACACTTCGAGCACAAGTACTAGAAAGAATGATCTTTTCTCCGCCAGAGCGCTTCATCTGGATTCGGCCGTCGTGTCTAAAACCTCCACCATCAGCATTCAAAACTCTGCTCCGGTACCTGCTCCGATTGAGTTCAGCTATGGCTTTGGATTCATGAAGCTTGATCGACAAGCTTTTTCGGGACGTGAATTTGCGAGAATATCGGATACTGTATATTGCGGCATTCAAATGCCTTGGATTGATCCTGATGAGGAACCCTTGGATTATATAGTGGAGTTACAGCCCCCAGGAGTGAGCAGTATCCGGTATCAATTAGAAGGCGAGAAATTACTGCCGTATAATTTAGAAAATCAGATGCTCACGGATGGTCCACTACTGTGCACGGTGAGTGCGAGAGATACATCTGGGGCGAGCTCTTCTACACGTGAGCAGGTCGATTTTTGCGAAAAAGACTATATTAGATTCGGTGTAACCAATGCCCATGTCGAGTACCCCGCTAATCAGTCGGGCTCTTCTTTTAATATCGGTTCAGCAGGAACACTCGAGCTTTGGGTGTATTGGGATAGCGCTGGGCGACAACAAAAAAACGATATATATTCACGTTGGGACGGGAATGACGAAAATGTTGCTTTGGGTATTCAACCAAGCGGCAAGGTTTTTGGGCGCTTCTATAATGGAAACCTAACCTATATCAGTTCTTTTGAAAGCCCAGTCGCAAACAAATGGACTCATTTGGCTTTATCTTGGAACGTCGCTTTGCCGCGCTCCACAGACCAACTGAAACTATTTATTGATGGCGTTGAAAAGGCCAGTAAACCTATGGGGTCGCAACCGAGTAATCAGGGAACCGTATATTTCGGAGCTGCCCCCGGCAGAAATCGAGCGAATTCTTACTTTAGGGGAGCAATAGCCAAGTTTAGAATATCAAAGACTAATCGATATGTGACTAACTTTTTGCCTGACCGAGATTATGAGATAGATGAAGATACGACCGCTTTTATCCCATTCGAGTATGACAATGCTGGTTCGGGAACAATTGCAAAAATAAGGCGACTTGGTGAATGGACTGATTTGGTTAGTCCGACAAACGCGGACAGCTATTGGTCGACGGAGCGTTGTGTTAGTCCATAGAGCTTTGGGCTACTGAAAGGTAATAGTGGGCTGCAGACGACAAAAAGGTTGTCTGTAAATACAACGTGATAGTTAGGCTTGCGATTCTCGGTGTTATTTACACCAGTGCAAGCGACGATATGCAAAATCGTCTTATAGCCAAACCCAGCAGCTCTCGATTTTTTGCGCTTTCGGGTAATTTGGCTGCTCGTGCTGAGGAGTCAGGGATAGCGGGGGGTAGGGGGGGAGTATCTTTTCTGCAATTCAAACTCTCGATCGGAAAACGGGAATTTAGCTCGCGGAGTCTGATATCTCACAGCAAAGCACGGCGAGTCTTACCTGGAACAAGATGCTGGTGCTTCAGCGAAGAGTTCTCATCGGGAAGAAGAAAACTTCAAAATGCTCCAACGACACAGCTGAGCTGCGAGTGGTGCCTAAAATGTCAGTCAACGACAATCTTTCGACTCAAACGACAGCCCAGTTAGAACCATTTCGAGTAGAAAAAAAGTTTTTTTTGCACGATGCAAAATTAAGCGTAAATTGTTGGATTTGTTTTGGCATCCGTCATCTTTAGGAAGTCCTGCTATTGGTCATTGCTAGCTTGTGAATTTAGTTGCGGCTCATCGTTGGGCGGGCTTTTGGTAGGCACGAAACGCTTTTCGCTTCTTATCTCAAAAAACCCTTGATCTGTTATCTTGAAGGTTCAATGCAACCAGCGGACGGTTGAAAGAAGAAACATTGGTCGTAAGTAGGTTGCGCTGGTGTCAAGTACAAAATTCAACTGAGGAGGTTTGCTATGTTAGATCCAAAAGATTTTGTCGGAGTTTCCTTTTGGTTACTCTCCGCGGCCATGCTGGCGGCGACTTATTTTTTCACAGTGGAGCGCGATCGTGCTGAAGGGAAATGGAAAACATCCCTGTCGGTCGCAGCGATGGTTACAGGTATCGCTGCCCTACATTATTTCTATATGAGAGATGTCTGGGTGAGCACCAACGGTTCACCCGTTGTGTTTCGATACGTAGACTGGCTTCTCACTGTACCGCTGCAGATTGTTGAGTTTTACTTGATTCTCGCAGCTATTGCCACGGTCCGTTCCGCGTTGTTCTGGAAGCTTCTTATTGCGTCCATTGTCATGTTGGTGTTCGGCTATGTCGGAGAAGTAAAGACCTTAAATTACTGGGCTGCTTTCGCGGTCGGTATGGCTGGTTGGATCTACATCATCTATGAAATCTTCGCAGGCGAAGCGAGCAAAATCAGTGCTGAGCAAGGAACCGAGGCGAGCAAAAAAGCATTCAACGCACTCCGCATTATTGTATCAGTGGGTTGGGCTATCTACCCAATCGGCTATGTTGTTGGCGCTGAAGCAGGCGGCGAAGGCACGATCAACCTCATTTACAACCTCGCAGATTTTGTAAATAAGATTGCGTTTGGTGCCGTAATTTGGTCAGCGGCGACGTCATCAGAGTCGGCGAAGCAAGGATAATAAATCTAGGGGTACCTGCCTCCTCACAAATGCACGCGGCGCCAACCACGGGTGCAGGTAGTCGTAAAAGGCTACTCCGGTTGGACTCAAGCGTACATTTCACATCGCTCAGGCGGCACTTTCAATCAGCCGCCGACAACCGTAAAAATTGGCGAGAGAAGAGCACGCGTGCTCTTCTCGCCGTTAAGCAACCGCTTTGTTTTCCGAGTTATATATTACAATAAGCTTCCATCTCAATCGCGTCTCTGCGTAGGAAACGAGCCGAGCGTAAGTTTTATTGACGCGACGACGGACAAGGTTTCGTGCTCTGCCGAGCGCCGAATCGATTGAGTTCAGAACCAGGAGTTTTGCATTAGGGCGCAGGAGTCTTCGCCGCTCCCGAACAGCTGAGCGAGCTGCGTAACACGCGGAAGTTCTGACTTTATCCAATATTGTGCGGCCTGCATTTTTCCGCGGTAAAATCGCCGTCTTTCTGCGATGCAGCTCTGGCTTGCTTTATCTAGATCCAAGACATGGTCAGAATACTGAAGAGCTCTTGGTAATGTGCACATAGCAGCATGCGGTTTGGTCTCCGTCAGGGATGGTGATGAGGAACATGGGTATTTAGACTATAATCTAGTTTGAGACCCTTGCTTTCGATTACAAAAAAAATTGGTTAGAGATGATTTGTGTTCCGAGAACACATTCTGCCGCAGACGCGTACGAACATCTACTTGAGTCGTCAGCTAAAGGTTGTTACACCTGAGCCATGCCAGGAAAGGTCTTACCGATAGAGCCGCAATCGGCACCCAATCGAAATCTGGTTTGCAAATATTGCAATAGCGGAGATTTCCACGGTGCGATTTGTGCTGAATGTGGCCGAAAAGCCCCTGTCCGCACGCACTTAGACGACCCATTTCTGTCGTTCGAAGCCGCAACTATTGTACTCCATGCGACTCTAACTCAATTCCATATGGACCCGAGTAAATTTCAGAAGAGGTTTTATATTCCCACGTTTTATTGCAATGAAACGATGTGCTGTGGGCAATACTATTACACAAAGCGAGACGTTGAGTTTTCTTATAAGAAAATGTTTTGGAATAATAAAGGTTCTTTGGTCGGTCCTGCCTCTCGTGCGCTGATTGGATTACTGCTTCGAGGAGGTCCTGTAGCAACGTCTCCGATATTGTCTGGATACAAAAAAGGCACATGGACCCACCAAGGCGTGGCAAACACGTACAGTCTCGCCAAAGCGATGACCCACTATATGGCGGTCAATACTTGTGAGGAAGAGATGGGTCCTGCCTCACATGGAACAGTTCTCGCTATTTCCGAACATGAATTTGACCCGCAGGGTTGTGGTGAATTCAGAATTACTTTGCCGTACGCAAACACTGCACGAATCGAAGCTCGTAAGATGAATAATTATCGGGGATTTCTCGCCGCAGTGGACGGAACGGCAGAAGCGTTTGATCCTTCGAGGCCAATCGATCACTGGATGATGTCCGAGCTTTCGCCCGTCTGTGAAGATATCGATTTGTCGGACCTACCAAGCGAAAACAACCCAACTGGGGTTGTGTTTCACAATAATCCCCTGTCTGACAGTGGAGAGATCTAGCACCATCTTTCCGATAGATAGCTTCTTATGCTTACAAGCCGTAAAATTCTGGATATTTTTCCCTTTCGTTCGCTGAATGTTAAGAATTTGTTTGTTTGTGTTGCAATACTCACAGCGAATCTACCACGTTTTAGCCATGCTCAGGAAAATCTACAGGCTTCTGAAGAGTTCTTCTATTTCAACCCCGACGGTCGAGGAGCCCATGCCTTTTACACGCCGATGAGTATGATCGTGGAAGGCGGTTTTTCTGCGATTGGAAAGAAGACCTTGAATGAGTTTTCCTATAGTCGAGGGTTTCAGTCTCTATGGTCATCGTTGAAAAATCCATTCTCTGCAGTGGGGCAATACGGATGGGGACGCTTCTTTTTTAGTGAGTTTATTCCGAATCCCGGTTTCGATACCGGCCAATGGGTCCCTAATTGGACCTGGCATCTTATTGGGAACGGATTTCGTACTCGACAGCTCACCGAGTACTTCATTCACCATGGCGCCGAATATCCGAGAACTCAAGCATGGCTTGTTGCTTACACTTCGCATCTAATCAATGAAGTCGTGCAAGCTGAAAAATATGCAGACGGTTCTGTTGATTCGATTGCAGATTTGTTTTTCTTCGATTGGATTGGGAAGCTTGTTTACGAAATAGAAGCCGTCAATCGCTTCTCTCGTGACGTTCTTCACCTCAAGGATTGGACAATTCAGTCCGTATTGAATCCGTTTACGAATGAACTGATCAACGTGGGGCAGCTTTATTGGTTACGACTTCACCTTTTTGGGCCTTGGAGCGTTGGGGCGATAACAGGAGAACTAACAAATACTGTGAACGTCACCTACGAGTGGGGCAATTCAGAACAATTTACCCTTGGTATGGGTGTCAAACCGCGGGCAATTGTGCTCGGCCGACAAAATGACGCAGTTGCTGACGGAATTCATCTTACTTTGGGTGCATTTTACTCCAAGAACGATAATCCTGTATTCACCGCCACGATAGAAACAAACGCTATCTTTGATCTCAGCTCTTTTTCTTTAGATCGCGAGTCGAAGTTCGACGAAGAATTGGCTTTCGTTTTTAACCTGTACCCAGGTTGGTTCGACATCCTTGGTGAAGATTTTGGGCTTACGCTAGCGATGCAAGATAGGGCGGTATGGCTTGGTCTGACCTATGGTGCTTCGCCCGTTGGCTTGGCCCTAAATACCCAGTTTATTGACAGATAAGTATCTCTCCGTCTCCTTGGCCTCTTGTTATAAGCCAGGGAAGCTTCGAGTGATTCCTGGTATTACCTAGGTTTCCTCAGAAAACGCGTCGAAGAATCGACGTTTCAATTGTCTCGAGTTTCTTGTGCGACGATAGAATAAGCGGTAACTTCTCACGTCCAAAAGCAATACTTAGAGATGCTGAGACTGAATCATTGGATTGCTTCTCCCCTGGAGCTGCAAAGCATTGAAAGGTTTGGGCAAAATAAACGCGAAGATGCGAGTATTGAGCCCCAATATGGGTGACAGAAACCGTCTTCATATATTGAGATGATTTTCGACACAAACGCGAAAAGAACGACCTTTCGGAGGATACCTTGACCACCAACAATCGGCTCTACCGCTCACGCCTTGCCAGTCTTATTTTCGCTGCGCTCCTTAGCTTATCTTTCTCATTTACCGCTCAGGCCCAAGATCGTGGTGAGAAGGTGGAATTACACAATCGACTCAGCTCGCTTCTCGAGGACGTTTCTGTTCTAGAACGAAAGCTTGGAAATATTCCCACGACCAAGAAACAAAGGAAAAAACTGAATACATCGATTTCGAAAATCCGGCGCAAGATCAGCCGGCTGATGGCAGCTACTCCATCGCATGTTCGACGATTTAATTCGAGTGCTCCTCAAGTTCAGCGAAATGGATCGTCCGTTACTCGTCAAAGTCAGGTAGTCATTCAGAAGGCCACACTCGTACCGACTCCTGGTCCGCAAGCGGTAGCTGCTAAGCCAAAACCAAAATTGCGAAAAGCGATTGGGAAGAATGCTTTCGCTTCTTTACTTTCGACAGTCGAAGGAGAGTCATTTGCGAGCGGAAAAATTCAGGTTCTGAAGTCCGCCGCTGCACACCATCATTTTCGGATTAGTCAGGTGTCTCAATTGTTGAACAAGTTCAGTTTCTCGGGTGAAAAAATTAAGGCTGTTCGGATTCTTTATCCGAAGGTGGTCGACCGTAAAAACGCATTTAAACTTTATAATGCGTTTACTTTCGAAACCGATAAACGAAAGTTACGAGCGATTTTAGATAATTAGTGTATCTACACCGGCGATTTTCAGCTTCGGGATATACCGCATTGGATAGAAAACGTTCGCGCGTGATAAATGTAAGTGGATATGACTCGTCAAACTTTTATCAACTGGGCGATGATTGTGGTCTGTGCGACGAGCTGCACCAAACAGCCGCCCAGTGATGATCCGGCAGACTATGATGTAGATACGAGTGTTGAATATAAGATTGAGGTCGAGCCTCCAAAGTGGATTATTCCGTCGGATTCATTGCCACCACAAATCAGAGCAATGGCATCCAATAACAATGTTGACTTAGAGTATTTCGAAGACCGTCTCTTTGTCGCTTGGCGCTCTGCGCCTACCCATTTTGCGGGCGAGGATACAAAGATGTACATCATGTCCACGGCCGACGACGGTGAAAGCTGGGACTTTGAGCACGAAATTGCGCTCGGGACAGATGCTCGAGAGCCTCGGTTGCTCAATTACAATGGAGAATTACAGTTCTTGTTTTTCGAGGCCGGGAAGGTCGCTATTGAATTTCGACCCAAAAAGATCTGGCGGTGCTTCCGAGACGGGCAGGGGGATTGGACTGAACTGGAAACGATGACCGAAGAACCTGAGATTCCCTGGGACATGAAGGTAAGAAACGGCATCGCCTACATGACGTCCTACGCAGGGGGACACTATATCGCCGATGAGACAATCAAAGTCTTTTTCAAGCAATCTGAAGACGGGAAGGCTTGGGAAACGGTTGGTGGCAATCCATTTGTCTACGAGGGCGGTGTATCTGAGGTCGCTTTTGAGTTTGATGAAGAAATGAACTTATGGGCGATTACTCGCAATGAAGACGGCGATGAAAGTGGCTTCGGTTCACATTTATGCTTTGCCCCGGCGGATGATATCGGTCGTTGGCAATGTCCGGAGACGAGCGCGCCCGAAAGATACGATTCGCCCGAAATGTTTCGGCACGGCAAAGATATTTACATCGTCGCGCGCCGAGACGTGGGCGGAAATTTCGGAGATGGTAATTTATACGAATACTCATCGAGGCCGAAAACGACAGCGCTTTACCAAGTTCTTCGAGACAGCAAAGAAGTCGTACATCTCATGGATCTCCCTGGAGCAGGGGACAATGCGTTCCCTGCGGTTCGTCGGGCAGGTCCTCATCGCTTTACGCTTGTAAATTATACATCACCGCTTGATGAGCCGGATATTAGTTGGATAGAAGGGCAGCTCAGTGAACGAGGTACTCAAATTTATCTCACTACCCTGAGATTCATACCTTAGCGCCGATTTTGAGAAATTACCCAATCAGAGCACCACAGTGGATATGCAGCGGGAAGAAAGCCTCTATTAAGGCTCTAACTGATCAAAGAGAGTAAAGTCTGAGGCGCCGATTTAGCCTGTGATAACATCGCTACCGAAGCTTGTTGCAAAATTTTATCGCGAGTCATGTTAGCGCTTTCCATTGAAAAATCGGCATCTTCGATTCGGCTCTTCGCGGCGGATAGATTCTCATTTGTTGTGCTAAGAGATGTTGCTATTGTTCTCAGTTTGTTGCTTGCCGTTCCAAGACTGGAGCGCTGCGTAAGGACTTGATTGATGGCGACATCGAGACGGTCAATCGCCTCTAAAGCATTTGCCCTCGACGTAAAATCTACTCGGTTTGCAACGGAGTTTGTGTCCGGCAGTATAGAGTAGTTATTGGCGAGTGCGGGAGCACCCAACACCTGCGCCTTTCCGACAATGTTAATAGTTTTGTCGCTGGTGAACTTGAGACCACCACGGTGTTGAACGGGTGCAGCAGTCCAACCGTGAGCGAGTGCATTCGCTCCGCCGGCTCGAAGATTAATATTGCGACCGTCTTCGGTCGTAAGCGTGTATGTGCTTGAGTCGACGACCACTGCTGTGACTCCAGTCGAATCATTGACGGCGTTTATATTATTCACTAACTCTTCGATTGTTTCCGGCGGTGGGTCGGCAGCGCGAAATACGATAACGCCATTAACTCCTAAATTATACCCTGCTGAACCGGGAAGAAGAGAGGTGAATGAATGAGTGATAGTGGGAGGAATGATTTCTACTTTCGCATCTATATTAGAATTGATGATCGCCTGACCCTTTGCATACGCTGAGCTCAGTTGTCCGTTACGCGGAACATTATGCCCTATGTCATTCGCGAAAGTAGAAGATGATTGAATTTCCACCCCATTAATCACCATGTCGCCACCACCTACAATACTTCCAGCTGAGGCATCTTCAACAGTCGCGAAGGTTTCCGTTGCGAGTTGACCGAGTGCAGATGCAGACATGTTTTTAAGGCTCAGAGTAACGGACTCTTCTGCGCGATTGTTGGCACCCGTTTGGACATTGATTGTTTGCATAGTTCCATCTAATAGCCGTTTTTGGTTGAAGCTCGTGGAATCTGCGATTTGATTCATAGCTTGAATGAGTTGCTGTGCTTCAGTGTCAAGTGTTTCTCGGTCGCTTGCAGTGAAGCTGTCGTTTGCTGCTGCAACGGCTGATTCTCGAAGTTTCTGAAGAATAGCGTTGATTTCACCCAGGCCCGACTCTGCGGTTTGCGCCATTGAGATGCCGTCTGAAATGTTTCGACGGGCAATATTGTTACCTCGAATTTGTTTTTCCATGCGCTCTGATATGGCAAGATTTGCAGAATCGTCAGCCGCAGAATTAATTCTCAATCCGGTAGAGAGTCGTTTTTGTGCAGTCGCAATTCGAGCTGTCGCTGTTGTTGAGTGTTGTCGAATCGTTCGCGACAAAACATTCGTGTATACACTAAGCCCCATCTTAGATTACTTCATACACTTGCGTCGAACGTGAATAAGTTGGAGAAGTTCTCTTGTTCTCTACATCTTGCAGGTCGATCACACAGTTCCCTATGTTAGGCTATTCGGTAATTTTTCACTTATCTTGAGCTTTTTTATATTAGATCTCCTACACAAGTATTCAATTCTCATACATCTGCATATAGAAAATTTTCGTCTGGCAGCCTATGCAGCCTGATTGTACTGATCGGAAGTCTTGTATAGAGAATTTGGGTGTTAATTTAGCCATGCTTGATCGAACTGCGCCGGCACTGTGCGGCAAATTTGAATTCGTGCATGGTTGAACTATAAGGCTTGTCGCTCATCCTCTTCGCTTAGTCTCATAGGGTGTGACATTCTTGACCCATACTGTCGATACTCCGTGATTTTACTTTGTACATCAGTGTCGCAGGGATATTTTGTATGTGTATGTTTTTACTGTTTTTTTGTGAGTTTTTTGAATGGCACACGCATTGCTTTGTTGCAGGGTATGAAAAAGACACTCAGAAAAATCTCCTCTATATCTTTTGCTTTGGTGCTCACGTGCGCCTTTGTTGCCTGCGGTGGTACTGAAGCGGAGCTTTGCGCAGAACAGCCAGAAGCGTGTCTTGACGAAACGAGTGATGCTCTCAGAGCTGCACCAAAGTCGAATACTCAGCCAGAACTTTCTAGTTATAGCCGCGGCGATCTCCTCGGCAAAAGAGTAGGAGCTATTTGTGCTGCGAGCTATCCTCTTGGAAGTAACCAAACACGAACGGTTTACTGTTCGCTCTGTTGTAACGACAATCTAGGCACGAATCCTTCGATACCGAGCTGGAACACTTGCATCGCGGAGTGTAATTCACGTCTCTCAAGTCTCCGTGTCATTTCCACATCGAACAAAGCCCCCGCAAAATCGAATGGCACTGTAAAAAGTGGTGGTTGAGTTATTGACCAATCAACGATTCATTGATGGGGCCGGAATTTCGTTCAAAAAGGTCTCATCAGTGAAACCTTGATTCGTATTGTAACCACACTACCGTTCAACCTGATAGAAATTCTGAAAACTCATTGCTCGAAAACATATGATATGTGTTGCAGATATCGACGCCAGATATTTTAGTACTCGTTTTGGGAGTGACGGGAGCGCACTTATAAATGTCGAATCTATTCTTCTTTATCGGGGTTGATAAGCAGTGGTGCTTTCCCATCTGTGATGATGAGCTTGCTGTTGGGCGAGTTTGCAAGGTTCTTGAAGACTTTGAAAGTCTTTTAGCTTAAGAAACCGAGTTATTTTTCTGGTAAGGGGTAAGTACTGGTTCTCTCAAGAGTCTTGAGCTTTTCATTTATCAAGGGACAATTTATAGTTTGAGCGCCAATGATAAAGAACTACCTACTTTTTGGGCTTTCGACGTTAGCTGCATGTGGTAACCCAGTGCGAACGACAAGTGAGCCGAGAGCGGGAGGTGCCAATTCGAATGCACCGGCGATGTACGAACGTGTCGTTTTGGAGCTTGCACCCACCATAAAACTCGGAACAAACACTCAAGCGTCGCTCAAGGCCTTTACTGCCGATGGGACAGTGGCTGACGTGAGCGCTGATGCAAGTTGGTCTTCTACGGCGGAAAATATTGCTACGGTCGGCGCTGGAGGCTTGATTACGGCAATAGCGCTTGGGGAGACCGCAATTACTGCCACGTACCAAAGTCTGACTGCTTCGTTGAACTTGAGCGTGCTCAGTGCAGATGATCAAGTCATTGCTCTTTTGATTTCGCCCGACAGCCCAAATATCGCGGTGGGTAGTACCCAAATATTTACTGCGAATGCGGTCTATAACAGTGGTACGCAGCGCGACGTGACGGCTTCTGCAGTTTGGACTTCCGCAAATCCAAATCTGCTCCGAGTAGATCAACCGGGTCGGGTAACCGCCCTTGCAGAAGGGCAAGCCAGTTTGGCCGTAAGCTATGATGGAGCTCAGGGCCAGACCAGTGTTACTGCTGTGGCGCAAGGTGGCTCCGGCACAATGTCGAATCTTGATGTAGCAGATGTTGTCAGTCGATTATCACAGGCTCGCTGTCTATATGATTACCGGTGCCGTAGCACTCGTTTTTTTATATTCAATTGGCTTGATCTCTCAGACTGGGAGCGGAGAGGCTCTTATTCTAGCCGCGACCGAGATCTTGAGATTTGCAAAACTTGGAGCTCAGCTAATATGAGTAGTTTTTTTTCGGTGATGGATGGGGCTATCCAAGATAATCGCGTACGGTTTGATCCGGCTGTCTTGGAATCCTGCATAGAGTCTTTTCGCAATATAGGTTGTGGAGACCAACCACCGAGCGAAATTTGCAAGGAAGCATTTACCGGCCTTCAAGCGTATGATGAAGGCTGTCAATTTACCGTCGAATGTAGTGCGTCCAATTTTTGTCTCGGAGGACCTGATATATGTGGCGGCTGCACTCAGAAATTTCTGGCTGGCGAAGAATGTTTCGGATTTGAGGATGAATGCGTGGACGGAACAGAGTGCGTTTCAGTTAGCGATACTGAAACCAGTGTCTGCGTACCCGTTCGTCAAGACGGCGAATCTTGTGGCACGGTTTCGACCGGTGTGTGTGCGGATGGAATGACCTGTGCCTACTATAGTGAAAATGCGGATACCGGCTACTGTAATTACAACGTAACATCTCGTGGAACCGTTCAATTGGGAGAGCGGTGTTATAGTACTTTTACAAGGGATCCGAGATTTAAATGCGACCAGTTCAATAACTTGGTTTGTTTAGATGATCCAGTTGGTGACGGAGAAACTTGCCAGGAGTTCCAGTGGGCCCACGGCTTGACGAGGGATGGTGATGGTGACTGGTTGACGACAGATGAAGATGGTGATGCTTGCCGCAGACAGGCTTGCTTGCCCCAATTCAGCGTACAAGATTTCACCTCGGGTGCTAATCGCCGATGTTTTTGCAGAGCATATCGAGGTCTCGGCGGGCCGTGCGCCCTTGACCCAAGCAGCCCTGAAGATAAATGTTTAGGGATATTACAGTGTGCTGGAGGGGTCTGCCAGGAAAAAAGCGATTTAGGAGAGGCTTGCTTTTTACCGTCAGACTGTAAGATGCCTCTCATTTGCGGATTGAATTATACGTGCGAACGCCTCACTTATCAGCAATGCTTGTAGCATCTTTATCCTAGGGACACATCGTATAAGTGTACGTGCTGCATTTGTTATTGATGCAATATAGATTCGCCTCTTCCGAGCACTCACGACTATGAGAACACGCTGCTCCAAAAGATTCTCTCGGCTTGCAAACAAAATTGTCTTTGCAGTACGCCCCTTTATCGCACTGTCCCCGCGAATCGCAAGGCTGCCCTGCTCTCGGAGCATACTCGCAAAGGTCGCCGGCGGCATTACATTCAGCGGAATAGACAGAGCATATTGGACAGAAATTCCAGTCCCATGACCTACAGCTGTAATCGTCTACACTCCTTCCATAGCACACCCTATTAGCAAATCCATTACAGCTTGGGCGCTCCACGACCTTACTAAAAAAAGGAGCGAGGGCACAACTCGCTCCCGCTTCTAGTGGTCGATTACATATCCTGCTGCCGCTCTCACCAGCACATTGAAGTTGTCCACGACAAAAGCCCGTTCCAGCTGTTCCGCAGGACTGACCTATCTCAAGCGTGCCTGGGTAGCATGACTCAGAGCCGTTCGCCCCTGCGCAAGTCAAGCCTTTCCCACATATACGATTCGAGCAATCTTCTCCGTTATTTGCTCTCGCGAGACAAGTTCCACAGCTTCCATTTTCTGATTGGACAGAACAATAGCTATTTTGGTCACATTCAATTTTAAGCGAGCAGGACGTTCCGACGGTTTGGCGTCCCACAAAGAAATATTGTAACCAAGAATCGTTCACGTTCCCTCTATCAAAAAGTTGAGTCGTCCAGAAGTCCTGAGTTGGCCATGGGTCGAGTCCGAGCAAGCAATCGTGCGTTTTAGATTTTTGAATAAACTCGTCAAAACGGGCCCGGTCAAACCGAAGACGGTCCGCGGCAATGACCCGTGCATACGCATCAAAAATGCCGACATATTTATCATTGAGTCGCTGTCTGCAAGGTTTTCTCCAAGACTCATTCTTTAGAAACCCTTCGGCAAAAGGCTCACAGCGCTCGAGCACTTGGCAGTAGGCATCTACAAATTCGGCCGCAAGGTTCGTCGACACGAAATTATCACTTTGAACTGGGGTCATCGCGCCGGCATCGGTATTGGCACTGGGATTGCTGCCCCCAGCGTCGAAGGAATTATTTACGGTGGCTCCGCTGTCTGGATTCCCGTTCGTGTTGCTGCCTGGGTTCGTCGGCGTCCTTGTACGATACGAGCTAGTTCTCGGCTGTTCACTGCAGTTTGTGATAAAAGCCAGCGGCAATATCAGAAACGTCAAAAGGCGCGCTATATTCATACAGAGGGTTTAGCATATTTCTGGAAACAAAAAAAAATGTCTGCGATGTTAGGCGTTTCAATTTTGCGAGTGAAAGTTGATATCCTTATTTCCTTGCAGATTCACGCGACAGTCCTAGAGTCCTAGATGTGGGATACATCGAGATAAAAGTCCGTTAATTTTATTGTTTTGCAGCTCGTACTTAGAGCATAAGCGCTGGGGTGAAACAGGGAGAAGACTGAGCGAAAGACCAGACCAAAGACGCGAAGATTATTCTTCTTTATCGGGGTTGATAAGCAGAGGTGCTTTCCCATCTGTGATGATGAGCTTGCTGTTGGGCGAGTTTGCAAGGTTCTTGAAGACTTCTAAACTTCTCCATTTGATGACATTCGCATTCATTCCTTCGGCAAGAATCAGGTGAGCATCTCTAATACCTGCGGCTTCGACTTTTTTTCTCTCGGCTTCTTGCCGCTCTTTTTGCAGAACGAATTGCATCCGTTGCGCCTCTTGTTCTGCTTTAAGTTTGTCTTCAATCGCTCGATACAGCCCGGGTGGAAGTTTGATACTCTTCATCAAAACAGCTTCGATATTAAATCCGTGTACTTTCAAAACTTTGTCCATGCTGTTTTTGATCTTCTCTTCGATCGCGGCCCGGTTTCCTGAGTGCATGTCTTTCGCGAAAAACTGCGCACAGACATCTGCAGCGGCTGACCTGAAGACACTCAGAATCAGCACGTTCTCGTAGTTGAGTCCCACATTTTCAATCAAGCTTCGGGCCTTGTCTTGTTCGATTCGATACAAGATTGAAATGACCGAATTAACATTAAGACCTTCTTTCGAGGGGAGACTCAGGTTGACTTCAATATTTCTCGTTTGAATAGGCACCCTAACCACGTGGGTGGTCAAAGGATTGAGAAATACCGCGCCAGACTCATGAACAGTTTCGTCAAGCTTTCCAAGAAATTGTTTCACTCCCACCTCTCCAGGTCGAATGATTGCGCATGCATTGAGAAAAGAAAAAGCTAACACTCCGCAAAGCAGGGTGGTCAGTTTTGAAGTAAATCGATTCATTAAAGTCTCCAAATTACGGTGGTCGTTTTCAGCATCAAGACAATAATCTGCTTGGTCGTGAATTATCTATAGGGTGTTCGCCGGCAGCGGGATGCAAAATATTTCATAAGCCTCTGGATTAACGAAGCTTTACTGGAGTTGGTACACGACTTGCGAACTCGTTGATTTCCGTGTCAAGCTTCCAGGTAGTGAAGCAAAAGTTAGGTCAAACCTGGATAAAATGCGGTGGAGTCCTATTAGCGCTGGGACTTATTGCCTGCGAAACAGAGCGAGTACAGACGGGACGAGGAGGGCGTCGTGGCGGCAGCGGTACCAACACCTCTACGACGGGAACTTCCAACACTCCGGGCAACGGTAACAACAGCGGTAGTAACAATAATCAAACGCCGAGCACTTCTGGCAATATGCAAGATATACTCGAATACTGTGCTAAAAAATCAGCTTGCTTGAATCAGCGGGACCTAAATCTCTCTCGGTGTGCGAATCAAGGCACCTAT